>R14__coassemble_2180_pt1 | contig 8584 bp, 6 predicted proteins | sample R14__metabat2_low_PE_009 | metagenome-assembled genome bin R14 | reverse complement strand
GTATAATACTAGGTGATTTGCAGGTTAGTTTGCAATAAATATAAACTTAAATTAAGGCAGTAGAGATTGTATTCTCTGTTGTCTTTTTTTTTACAATTGATAATCTAAAAATACTAATCATCATTTGAATATAGATTGACAAGAATGATGATTGAAAACTAAAATGTGCCTACAAAATAGGCACATTTTATATATATTAATAAATTTTAAGATGCCATCATGAATTGACTATTATAAAGTTCAGAATACATTCCTTGTTTTTCCATTAATTCATCATGTGTTCCTACTTCCTTGATATCACCATCTTGCATATAAAGAATAATGTCAGCATCTTTAATAGTAGAAAGACGATGGGCAATCACAAAGCTTGTTCTACCTTTTGTTAGAGCGTCCATAGCATTTTGAATTTTAATTTCTGTACGGGTATCAACTGAAGAGGTTGCTTCATCTAAAATCAGCATTGGTGCATCTTCGACCATGGCACGAGCAATTGTTAATAATTGTTTTTGACCAGCTGAAATAGAAACATTATCATTTAAAACAGTATCCAATCCATTTGGAAGTGTACTGATAAAATGTTTTAATCCACATTGGTTACAGATATCAAGAAGTCGTTCGTCTGATATATTTTGTTTTCCATAAGTTAAATTATCTCGAACACTTCCTTCAAATAACCATGTATCCTGTAAAACCATTCCAAAGATATCATGTACATTTTCTCGAGTAATATTTTCAAGTGAAATTCCATCCACTGTAATCTTTCCTTTATTCAATTCATAGAATCGCATTAATAAATTTACAATCGTTGTTTTACCAGCACCAGTAGGCCCTACAATCGCAACTTTTTGACCAGCTTTAACTTTAGCTGAGAAATCATGAATGATTGTCTTATCTGGATTATAACCAAAGTTTACATGATCAAATGTAACGTTTCCTTTTACATTTTCTAATTTTTCTTGTTTATAGGTTTCATCTGATAATTCTTCTTCATTTAAGAATTCACCAACACGCTCACTGGCAGCTAATGCCGATTGAATACCAGAGAATCCTTGCCCGATTTGACTAAGTGGTGAAGTAAATAAACGAATGTAAATCATAAAGGCAACAACGACTGAGAAATTAATTGTTCCATTGAAAGCTAAAGCAGCTCCAACGATACAAACAGCTACATATCCAAAGTTTCCTACAAAGGACATGATTGGCATCATAAGTCCAGATAAAAATTCAGCTGTAAAAGTATTTTTGCGTAGGGTTTCATTGGCTTCTTTAAAAGCAGCAAGTCCTTTTTCTTCTGAATTATAAGCTCGTACAATATTTTGACCAGCATAATATTCTTCAACATGTCCATTGACTTTAGCAAGACTATTTTGTCTTTCAACAAAGTACTTTTGAGATTTTCCCATGATCAAGCCCATGGCAATAAAACCAATTAATGAAGAAACAATAGCTGTACATGCCATTCTCCATTCGGTTATAAACATCATAACAATACATCCAATTAGAGTGGCAGCTGCAGAAACAAGCGTTCCAACACTCATATTTAATGATTGTGTAATAGAGTCAACATCATTTGTAACACGTGATAGCGTATCGCCTTGACTGTGACTATCGAAATATTTTAATGGAATTCGATTGATTTTAGATGTAATATCAGATCTCATCTTTTTTCCAACATTACATGATACATGTGCCATGATCATAGCTTGTAAGTAACCAAGAATCAGACTAACAGCATATATAATGATTAATGTAACACCAATACTAGTGATCTTATCCATATCAATATTAATTCCCATAGGGGAAACACCATTAGTAATTGTTTCAGTTAATTGGGATATATAATCAGGACCAATAACTGAAAGAATAGCACTTCCAGCAGCAAAAACTAGCGCAATGACAATGAGTACTCCATATTTTTTACAGTAACTTAGAAGAGTTGCAAGAGCTTTATTGTTTTTCATCGTAATTCCTCCTCACTTAATTGACTGTGAGCAATTTCTTGATACGCTTTACAGTTTTTCAATAATTCTTTGTGTGTTCCTTGACCAACAACTTTTCCATTTTCTAATACAAGGATTAAATCAGCATCCATGATTGTACCAATACGTTGGGCTACAATTAAACAGGTTGCATCTTTCATTTCACTCTTTAGAGCTTGGCGAAGTTCGCGGTCAGTTTTATAGTCTAAGGCTGAGAATGTATCATCAAAAATATAGATTTCAGCATCACGGGCAATGGCACGAGCAATGGATAAACGTTGTTTTTGACCACCAGAGAAGTTTGTACCATTTTGTGATACTGTTCCTTCAATTCCACCTTTTTCTTCGTTGACAAAAGATGAACTTTGAGCAATTTCAATGGCTTTTTCTACAGCTTGATCATCGGCATTGTTGTCACCAAAATTGACATTGGAACGAATATCACCACTGAACATGACGGCTTTTTGTGATACGTATCCTATTTTCTTATTCAGTTCATTTTTCTTGTATTGACGTACATTGACTCCATCAACCAATACTTCACCAGCACTCGCATCATAGAATCTAGAAACTAAATTAATAACGGATGATTTACCACAGCCAGTTGATCCAATAAAGGCAACTGTATCACCTGTATTTGCTTTAAAGGAAATGTTGGATAATACATCTTCATTTCCATCTGGATATTTGAAAGATACATTTTTAAATTCAACTGTTCCTTTTTCACTTGTTTCACTGACTCCTTGGCCTTCTTTAATCAATTCTTCCGTTTCTAAAACTTCATTAATACGTTTTGCACTGACTAAGGAACGAGGGGCAATCATGAACATCATTGCCAGCATCATGAAGGATGAAATGATTTGCATACCATATGACATGAATACAACCATATCGCCAAATAAACCAGAAAATTCCATTATGGATGCTGCATTAATGATATAGGCACCAATCCAATAAATCGCTAAGGAGATTCCATTCATGACAAGAGACATCAGCGGACTCATTAGAGCCATTACTTTTCCGGTAAATAAATTTGTATTTGTAAATTCTTCATTAACGTTTTCAAATTTATTTTGTTGGAAGTTTTCAGCATTGTAAGCACGGATAACACGGATACCACTTAAATTTTCACGTGTTACCTGGTTCAGATTATCTGTTAAAATTTGCAGTTTCTTAAACTTGTTAATAACTAGAAGCATAATGATTGTGATACCACAAACCATAACTAGAACCGCAATAGCAACAGCTAGCGACCATTGCCATTGCTTACCGGCTATTTTTGTAATGGCCCATACAGCGGTAATAGGTGCTTTGATAATCATTTGTAATCCCATCGTAATCAGCATTTGAACTTGTTGAACATCATTTGTTGAACGCGTAATTAAAGAAGCTGTACTGAATTTATTAATCTCACTCATGGAGAAGCCTTGTACTTTTGTATATAAAGCTTCACGAATTCTTGCAGAGAAGTCAGCTGCAATACGAACAACAAAGACACTAGTGATAATAGAACATATCATACTAGCAATAGCACACAGAAGCATATATCCGCCATTTGACCAGATATCTGACAGCTCATATGGTAATCCAGTTGCAGTGTCGGTTCCTCCTTGAGCAATTTGTGTGATTGTATTCATATAGTCAGGCAGTTTTAAATCTAACCATACCTGGGCTACAATGAAAATCACCGCAATGAGAACATATAACCATTCTCTCTTTTTTAAATACTTTAGTAATTTGATCATATTTTTCCTTTCTATTGACATTATGTCATTTAAACGATACAATTTAATTGTTAAATGATACAAAATGTATCGTTGTAAGAACATTTTATATCGACAATGAAATAAATCAATACTTATGAATGAATTGAGACAAAAGGAGGAAAGTTTGTATCATGAATAAAAATGAAGGGTATTCAGTCAAAAGAGAAATTATGAATGCGGTTATGCTTCTGATGACAAAGAAAAACTATATGGATATTACTGTTACAGATATTGTGAATAAGGCTGGTGTTGCCAGAGCTTCTTTTTATCGTAACTTCAATTCTATTAGTGATGTCATTGATATGATAACAATGGAGGCATCTGAAGAAATAATTGAAGAAGTTTTTCCGGTTCTAATGAGCAATGATGAAAGAAAATGGAGAGAATTTTTATTTCATCATTTTTATCACTTTATGAAGATCAAGAATAGTATGAATGAGATTAAGTTTGAGAATATGTCAATTATTTTTAATCGAATGAGTGATGAAATTCAAAAAAAAGAAAGGAATCTTCCACAGGATACAATTCGAGATCGATATTTAGTGATAGGAAAATGGGGATTAATCAATACTATTCTTCAAAAATGGATAGATACAGGTGCAAAAGAAACACCAGAAGAAATGATTGATTATATTATGTCATTTATAACGTTGTTCTAGAACAAATCAAATGGGATTCCTGGACTGACCTGGATTGGGTTCCTGATGATTTTTTAGATTATGAAGTTCTAATCATTATTTAAATGAGTTTTCAAATCCATTTTCTCCTTTACAAATGAGTGTATTGGAAATCTTTATAGCTTCATCCAGTGTCATTTGATCTTTCTCTTTCCACCATTGGCGATATAAATCTAATGTAGTGGAACGATAGTAAATCGCAATCATGTTCTGTACTGGTAATGGCAGTTTTTTCCAATATGGATTGTCTGTTCGCTCCAAAGCATAATCATATGCTTTATCAAAGACTTTGTTACATAATTCTGCATAAGGTGGATAATTCATAATTTTTTGGAACCATTTTGGCTGCTCTGAAAAGTATCTAAAAAACATGGCATTGGCATCTTCATGAGGCCCGCTTTCCGGTAATTGTTCAAATGACTCCTGGAACAATAGAACTCAAATAGGAACAAATGTTCCGAGGTAAATCGGTTTTACCTTGAAGCGGAAAATCTGGTTTACCTAAGGACACAGTGATACGCTAAACTATACCCATAACAAGTGTCTATAGAGATGTAGACACTTTTATTTTATCGATTTGTTTTAAATTTTATATGGATAAAATTTTTATTTTCTTTAAGTCTATTTAAGTTTTATATATAAAATAATAAATAGATATAGGAGACCAACTATGAAAAATCAAGGTCTAAATGATAATAGATTTTAAAATTTATTATCGTTTAGTATAAGCATAGTGAAAAGTCTAAAATCTCCTAAAAAAAATTTTAGACAGTTGATATTTGAAAAATGTATATAAGTGTTAATTAGAAAATTCAGCTTCTGGATGATTGAGAACCCAGTATATGTAACGAATCAGTTTTATAGCGCAGTGCCCCAGTGCATTATAATGATTCTTTCCTTCAGAACGTTTTTTCTGGTAATAATTGCCCATATCTGTATTGTGTTTTCTAACATTGTTTGCTGCCCATATTAATGCGTATCTTAAAAGTCTGTTGCCTCCTTAATTCCGCGAACCTTTTCTTCCTTGAATTTTCTACCGGAAGCTTTACTGGCAAGATTAATAAGACGATCGATTCGAACGGAAGAGATACATTCAGCAGTGGGATATTCCTTTAAAATGGCTCTTACACTCTTTGAATGAATGCCAGATTTACCTACAATCTTCTGTAATTCAGGAAAAACACGGTCCAGATAGGATAAAAGCTGAATTTTAAGTTTGGAAGATTCGTTCATCAGGGCATCACGCTGAGAACAGAGCTCTTTCAGTTCATTGTTGTTGAATTCTTCCTGAATGAGTTCCATATGAGAAAACATAAGAAACTGAGCAATAGAGCGGGAATCGATACTATCGTTCTTGGCATTGCGAATCGACAGGCTTCTGAAATGAGAAGTCTGGATAGGATTCAAAAGATAACACTTATAGTTTTTAGAAGAAAGAAAATTGGATAAATTTTGATGATAGTGAGCAGTAGATTCAAAACCAATGGCACAGTCATCGAATTTAGATAAAGAAGATAATAATGATTTAAAACCTTCATCATTATTATCAAAGTGAAGTGAGTCAACTACCAGTTCACCGGTAGAAGAATTGTAAGCAGATGCGACGTGCTCATATTTTTACCGTAGGCATGCAAAGCAGCGACGTCAATACCAAAATAAATGGTCATAAAAAAGACCGCCTTTCTAGAAAACCTTGTCAAATTTCTATGGCGATCTAATCAGTATCCTTGCGAGACATAAAAACACACTTAATGTGGCTTATCCAACTATAAACAAATTTAGTAAGGATCATAGACTCACTCTCCTATAAGTAGATAAACTACAGACTATGAAAGAGAACTTAAGGTTTGTCTACTAAATATTGTAACAGAAGGTTAGAAAGGAAAAGTGATATTTATGTACTGTGACAAGGTACGTTTATATCATACAAGATTGTAAAAATGAAACGAAAAATAATTCATAGAGCGTTTTGTTTAATTTTAGGAGCATCTCTTCTTTCGGGTTGTGGTACGGACACGTCGTCTAATAATGATACAGAAACTACTTTATCCTTAGTGGATAATTCGGCATGGAATTATGAAGAAGATGCAGATGTATATTGGCAAGTAGGTATTTCTTATTGTGAAAGCCCAGCTAATTCAAGTTATGAAACTTTAGGAATCTATGTGCCTGGTGCTTATATGGATGCAGAAGATAATGGAGATGGAACATATACTTGTACATTAAATACTGAATCAGAAATAGAAGGTTATACTGCTGAAAGTGCACCTATTGTGATCCCTGTTAATACACCTGGATATTCGGCTCAAGATGCACCTACTGAATATTCTGAGAGTGTGTCTGAATATACATCTGCAGGATTTATCTATGTATGGGCTGGTTGTAGAGGACGCGATGATGGAGCGCCAGCGGGTGTTACGGATTTGAAAGCGGCCATTCGCTATATACGATACAATGAAGGAAATATTGCAGGAGATATGGATTCCATATTTAGTTTTGGTATGAGTGGAGGAGGTGCCCAAAGTGCACTTCTTGGATCTACGGGTGATAGTGATATGTATACAGCTTATTTAGAAGAAATCGGTGCTGTAATGGATACAAGTGATGCAGTAGCTGGTTCTATGTGCTGGTGTCCGATTACTTCATTAGATATAGCAGATGAGGCTTATGAGTGGAATATGGGAGTAACAAGAACAAATTTATCGGATGATGAACAAGAACTTTCAGATGATTTAGCAGAAGAATTTGCGAACTATATAAATGAACTAGAAATAACAGATGAAGATGGAAATGTTCTTACTCTTGAAAAGTCCTCAGAAGGAATTTATCAAGCAGGTAGTTATTATGAATATGTTAAGTCTGTAATAGAGGATTCCCTTGAAGATTATATAAAAAATGAGAGTTATAAAACTTCATCAAATACAAATTCTATGGGTGGAATGCCATCTGGACAAGCTCCAACAGATGACATGCCATTGGGGGATTTACCAACAGATGATGTAGAAGGATCCATTCCTTCAGGTGAAAAACCAGATGGTCTACCAGATGATGAACAAGCTCAGTATGCAAAAGATGGTGTAGAAAGAGATACATCAAATTTAAATACTTCAACAAGTGAAACGTATGATACAGCTGAAGAATATATAGAATCCTTAAATGAAGATAATGAATGGGTTACATATGATTCATCCACTGGAGAAGTTACTATTACTTCTATTGCGGATTTTGTTAAAGCTTGTAAGAATTCATCAAAGAGTCTAGGTGCTTTTGATCAATTAGATGCAGGACAAGCTGAAAATACTTTATTTGGATATGGAGATGGACAAGGCGCTCATTTTGATTCAATACTTGCTTCTCTTTTATCTGAAAATGATTATGGAACAGATTATACTTCTAATTATGAAGAAGATTTGAAGAAAACAGATTCTTTAGGAAATACTGTTGAGTATCGATCTAATATGTATAATCCACTTTATTTCTTAAGTGATTATTATGATGGTTATAATACATCTACAGTCGCAAAATATTGGAGAATTCGAACGGGTATCAATCAAAGTGATACTTCTCTTACAACAGAAATAAATCTTGCACTTGCTCTTAGAGCCTATGGCGTCGATGTAGACTTTGCGACAATTTGGTCACAAGGTCATACAGAAGCTGAAAGTACAGGTGATTCCACAAGTAACTTTATAAACTGGATAAATGAGTGTTTAGAAAACTAAAAAAGTTTCTGTGAAAAATCACGAGATGAAGAACTAATCTTGGATGGGATGTTGTATAGGAAAAAAGATTATAGGTTGAATGAAATAAACCGAAACTAATTAAGAGCAGTAGAGGTAGTATTTTTCTTTCTCTGCTGCTTTTATTTGTTTTAAGTAAAAAAGAAAATGATTCCATTTAGAAGTAGTGCATAAAACTGCATAAGTTCTAAATGAAGGGTGTACATATGATAATTGAAAGAAAACTTTATTTAAATAAATTAATTGAATATGCATGGGATGGACAAATAAAGGTAATTACAGGTATTCGTCGTTCAGGGAAATCGTATTTATTGAATACTTTGTACCGAAATTATTTGTTAGATAATGGCATAAAAGAAGAAAATATTATTTTGATTGAATTAGATAAGATATCTAATATTTTTTATCGTAATCCGTTGGAA
>R14__coassemble_2117_pt1 | contig 8778 bp, 7 predicted proteins | sample R14__metabat2_low_PE_009 | metagenome-assembled genome bin R14 | reverse complement strand
AACATTTTTCTAAAAACAATTTACGAATTCTTTTTTGCGAATAAATTATCAAAATAGAGATAAGTATAATACTCAATAAAATAAAGAGAATAAAATAAATCACCTTCATGATTTGCAGTAAATAAATAGAAGCATCATTATTTGAATAAATAGACATAGTGGGAATAATTGATTTTGAAAAGAATAGAATCATAAAAAAGCTAAAAATAATAATAAAAATTGAATAGATACTCTTTTTTAGAAAGTAATCCAACAAGCCTTTTGTTGTATGATCCAATTGCTTTGAAACATGAATGGATTCTTGCAACGAAATATGTTTTGATAAATAATTAATGTTTAAAAAATAAGGTTCCTTTTGTCCTTGGCAAATGGCAGATACAATTGTCATTCCCTGCTTTAATCTTTCAAGAATAACTTCAGAGTTTTTAAAGCTTAAAGAAATCATTAAATACATGTCCAATCCATGACCTAATAAAACTTCAAATTCATCCATCTCCTCTCTAGAAATTTTGAAGGTCAAAGAAGGCTTGTTGATCCGTAATAATACCTTTTTGAATATGGTCGTTGATTTTTTCGGATAAGCCTTGGTATTCTTTAGGGTATTGTTTGTATTGGTTGACATATTGAAGTTCTTTTCCTGAAAGAATTTCATAAATACACTCCTTTCCATCAGTAGTTTGATACAATCTTTGCGATATAATGGCGGATAGAACATTTTTCAATTCAAATGAATCCACTCCAAAATCATTTAATCTTTCAATGGTTTCTAATCCATTTTTGGCATGTATCGTAGTAAAGACAAGATGACCTGTTAATGCAGCCCTTACCACCATACGTGCCGTATACGCATTTCGTGTTTCCCCAATAAATATCACATCTGGATCATGTCGTAATAATTCCTCTATTCCTTTCTCATAAGTAAATCCTTGTGCTTCATTTATTTGTAGTTGAAGGTAATTTTTATCCTCTATTTCAATAGGATCTTCCAAAGATACAATTTTATGTTCGTTTAATAAGCTGATTTCATGAAGAATTGCGTGCAAGGTGGTGGTTTTTCCGGAATTGGTAGGACCCGAATGAATATAGAGTCCCATTCTTTGATGTTGAATAGAATGAAAGAATTGAATCGCTTGTGCATCGTTTGTGAGTTGATCAATGTTTAAATCCACATTCACATTTAAAATACGCAAGACACCCGTTTGTATTTGTTGATTAATGATAACACTGAAACGACAAGGAATCCTATTAACCATAAACTGTCCACTTTGCGGAACATAAGGATTGGTTAAATCAAAACGAGAGATAAATTTTAAATATTCAAAAAAAGATTCATCCCAAATATCCTGTAAAATTGTCTCCAAACCAAAGGGTGTTCGAAATTCAATTTTAAGAACATGTTGTTCTAATAAGAAATGAATATCAGAAGTTTTCTTTTCTAAAGCGAAAGAAATTAAGTCTTTTAATAATGTGTCCATATTATAAATTTCGATAAAAATTCAATTTTGTCAAAAAAAAATAAAGAAATTTAAAATTTCTTTATTTTAGATAGTAATTATAACGTTTTTCCTGATCTAATGTAGAAAATTCACCATGACCAGGTAATATATGATAATTTTCTTTTAATGTTTTTAATTTCTGTAAAGAAGCTTGCATTTGTTCAGGCGAGCCCGAATACAAATCTGTGCGTCCAATCGAGCCTTGAAATAAAACGTCTCCCGTAATCAAACATTGTCCAATTTTAAAAACCGTAGAACCAATCGAATGACCCGGACAATAGATTGCTTCTAAATCAAATGTACCAATAAGATTGATTCCTTCCTTAATAAATTCTGGCTTTACATCACATACAACATGCATACCAAAATCAGAAGATGAATTCAAATCAGGATTTGAAAGAAAATCCACTTCTAAAGGATGAACATATACTGGACAATGTAGACGATTGACTAAAGACTGCACTCCTCCAATATGATCAAAATGAGCATGTGTTAAAACAATCGCATCAATTGAGATTTTGTATTTATCCATCACTTCTTCTATATTAAAATCAGCACCCGGATCAAATAGTAAAGCATGTCCATTTTCCATCACAACATAACAGTTTGCCTGAACGGGCCCCAAAGCCATACTAACCACATTCATAAGCACAACATATAAAAAAGACCAATAAATGGTCTCTTCTATTTTTTCTCCTTATGGTCTGTCTTTTGGTTACATTTTGGACAATATTTTTTAATAACCATTTTTTCAGGATGTTTTCTTTTGTTTCTTGTTCCGATGTAGTTTTCATTACCACAAACTGAGCATTTAAATGTAATACGATCTCTCACAATCTTTCCTCCTCACATCGATTCGCGTATTGATTTTATCATAAATTGTAGTCATAAGGCAAGAGCTTACTGACCATACAATTCAAAATATTTCTGGATAACCGGCAAGGTAACATTGGTTGTACAAATATTCGATGATACTGTTTCCGAGTTTACAGATGAAGTAGGAGCAGCACACGCAAAAGCCACTGAAGGATTTTCACTTGGTGCATATCCAACAAAGATAGCGGTTGTCCAATCCTGCACCTCTGCTGTTCCCGTTTTTCCTGAAACAGAAAGACCAGAATCAGCCATCGCCGTTCCTGCATTTCCTGATGAAACAACCTCTTTAAATCCTTCTTGAACACGTTCCAGATAAGCTTCGTTGCTTTCTGGTAAGGTGTTACGAATTACTTCTGGATTTGTCTCAACAACCTCTGTGCTGTTCACCTCTGTAGCATATGTATAGAATCTTGGTTGATACATTGTTCCACCATTTCCAATAATGCCTGCATATTCCGCTAATTGTAGTGTGGTATACATATCATACTGACCAATGGAATAGTTCAACAACATTCCAGCTAATTCACTCGATGATTGATATCCATCCAACTCACCCGGTGCATCCAATCCAGTTTTATTACCTAGGCCAAACATAGTGTAGTAAGAGCGCATTAAATTCAAGGTATCACTGACATCATCACCCAGCAATAAAGCCTGCCCTTCAACATACTGACCTTTATTCAAGCGAATCGCAATATTAAACATATATACGTTACTTGATACACGTAAAGCTCCAATATCATCTACCAGTCCATGATCCTTATAGGAACCAAATTCTTCTCCAGCAATGTTCATCACAACGTCATTTATAACTTCACCAGGCTGAATCACACCTTCTGATAATCCCATATACACTGTCGCCCCTTTAATAGAGGATCCAGGATTGACTAAGGATGTATAATTACCAGATGAATAATAAGTTAATTCTTTTGTATCCAGATCCATTTGATAACCTGACATTGCCAAGACATTTCCATTGTTTGGATTCAACAAGCACATAAATAGACTCGAGAAATTCTCACGATTTTCTGTACCAGCATATTGTGTTAAAACACTAGAAACAACACCATCTACTGCTTGTTGCAGTTCAATATCAATCGATAAGTGGATATCATATCCTTTTACGGCTTCACGAACGACTTCTTTGTGAGCTAAACCATTGGAATCATACGTAATAATAGACTCTTCCGTTGTTCCTGCCAGTAAATCATTATATTGATATTCTAATCCAGATTTTCCTACACATGAATTTAACTGATATCCTTTTTGAATATAGTAATCATAATATTCTTCTGGCAATCCTTCGGTACTGCTGGAAACACTACCTAGAATATCGGATAATGTATCACCATATGGATATTCTCTTTTCCAACCACCAAAATCAACTTCAAACCCAGGAAATTCTGTTTTGTGTTCCACTAGATAAGAAACATCATCATCCTCAATATCTTCCAAAATTACATTTTCCTGACCCGTTGAAGCATTGGCAACCATACGCTGATAGATGACACAGACTTTTAAATCTTCTTCATCAAGCTCTTCAATATCCTTATCTCCAATACGTTTATACAATAGACCATATCGAACCGTTTCTGCATTGCTTCCCCATGTTCCATCAGCATATTCTTCTTGTTCTTTTTCTGTCAAAAAATTATTGCAAGCATATTTCTCATCATCGGAATCACGATAAATCGTATTATATGTAATATAAGCTTCTTTTTTATCTCTTTCGGATAAAGAATCTACATCAAGGCCAAAAACTTCAACAATTCGATTCGCATACAACAAATAATCATCTGTGGACATACTTTGAGGAGATGTATATGTGATATTATGAGAAACCACTGTCTTAGCCAGACATCTTCCCTTACAATCGTAAATTTCTCCACGAGGTGCACTTACGTATTGTCGAATGGATGTATAATCATCCTTTTTTTCTACATATTCGTCATGTTCAATGATCTGTATATAAAATAATCGTAATAAAACTACCAGGAAGCACGCGCAAATGACACCAGATAAAACCAGTATACGCTGTGAAATGATTGTATTCAGTGCTTTCTGTACTTTATTCTTTGCCACAACTGTACCCCCTTAATGTACTACCCTATTATACATATTTTTTTTATAAATTGCGATTCTTCTTTTTAAGGATACGTTGTATACTTTAATTGAGGTTAAAATTTATGAAAAGAAATGAAACAAGACAAGTTAAAATAAGAAACTTACCATTAGGTCACAACAACAAAGTATACATTCAATCTATGTGCAATGTTCCTACAAAAAATGTTGATCAAGTTGTTGCACAAATTCTTCAGTTAGAAAAAATGGGATGTGAAATTATCCGTGTCAGCTGCATGGATATGGAGGATGCTAAAGCCATTAAAGACATTCAAAAACAAATTCATATTCCTTTAGTAGCCGATATTCATTTTGACTACAAATTAGCCCTGGCATGTATTGAAGCTGGAGCGGATAAAATTCGTTTAAATCCAGGAAACATTGGCTCAAAAGAAAACGTCAAAAAAGTTGTTGAAGCCTGTCAAGAAAAACACATTCCCATTCGTATTGGAATCAACAGTGGCTCTTTAGAAAAAGACATTCATGAAAAATATGGAAAACCAACAGCACAAGGTATGATAGAAAGTGCGAAACGACATGTACAAATTTTAGAAGAATGTGGATTTTATGATACCGTATTATCCTTCAAATCCAGTGATCCGCTTTTATGCATTGAAGCCTATCGATTAGCGGCAGAAACATTTGACTATCCTTTGCACTTAGGAGTAACCGAAGCAGGGACTACAATGACAAGTGCCATTAAAAGTTCTCTAGCCTTAGGAGCCTTATTGATGGATGGAATAGGAAATACCATTCGAATTAGTGTGAATGGTGATCCACAAAAAGAAATTCCCATCGTGAAAGAACTATTAAAGGATTGTCAATTAATAGAAAATGTTCCTAACCTGATTGCCTGTCCAACATGTGGAAGAACACAATGGGATATGGAACCAACCGTAAACGAAATTGAACAATATCTTCAAACCATCAACAAAACAGTCACAGTTGCCATAATGGGATGTGCTGTCAATGGCCCAGGAGAAGCAAAACACGCAGATATTGCCATTGCTGGTGGAAAAAAAGAAGGATTATTAATAAAAAGAGGAGAAATCATTGAAAAACTTCCTCAAGATAAAATTGTTGAGCGATTAAAAGAGGAAATAGATAACTTTTAAAAAAACAATTGAGAGACTATCGAAGTCTCTCAATTTCTTCTTTATAAGGTGCTTTACCATCAATATATGGCGTTTCCAATATCTTAACAATTCCTTCCAACTTAGGATGGTGAACCACTTTGTATAAAGCATCAAAGCCAATAAAGCCATTTCCAATATTTTCATGACGATCCTTATGTGAGCCTATAGGATTTTTGGAATCATTAATATGAAGAACAGCTAAATTTTCCAATCCAATCACTTGATCAAATTGATTCAATACATCATCAAAATTAGATAGATCATAGCCAGCATCATGTATATGACAAGTATCTAAACAAATTTTAATTCTGTCTTTTTTATGAACACCTTGTCGAATAAAAGCCAACTCTTCAAAAGTTTTTCCAAGTTCTTTGCCCTTTCCAGCCATTGTTTCTAAAGCAATACAAATTGAATCATGATTATCCTGGTCTAAAACTTCATTTAATCCCTTAATAATCCAGTTCAATCCAATTTCTTGTCCTGCTCCTACATGGGAGCCTGGATGTAAAACAATCGTTGTTGCACCAATAGCACCTACTCTTTCAATTTCTTTTAATAAAAATTCAACACCAAATTGGGCTGTTTCGACTTTTACAGAATTGGCAAGATTAATAATATAAGGTGCATGAACAATCACATGAGACAAAGGAATATCATTTTGTTTCAATAAATCTTTTGCCTGTTCGATTTTCAATTGCTCTGTATTGACACGCTTTGAATTGGCTGGTGGACCTGTATAAATCATCAATGCATTTGAGCCATATGATAAAGCTTCTTGAACAGAACCAACCAGATAATCAGGTGCCTTCATTGAGACATGGCTACCTAAAATTACCATTGATTTTTCTCCCTTTGATTCTTAATTGCTCTTTCCTTTTTTTGCCTTTGAATATCTTGACGAATCATTTCCCGATGTTTTTTACGTTTTATCTTTTCAATTTCCTGTTGTTGCTTCTTTTTATAACCAGGTTTTACTTTCACTTTCTTTTTGGAAACAATTTTGCGAATCTCAGGATCTAGAGTATCTGAATGTGTTCTTCTTTTTCCCACATTGCTCATATCCTTTAATTCGTTGTTTCGAATATCTACATCTTTAAAAACAACCCCTCTGTTTTTTAATTGTTGAATCGAATTTTGATCACTGTCTTTGTATAACGCAAAACATTGTCCATCACGATCCACTCTTCCTGTTCTTCCCGCTCTATGAATATAAAATTTTAAGTCCTTTGGAAACCCGCACGATACAACATGTGTAATTCCTTCTAAGTCAATTCCTCTGCTTGCCACATCACTGGCAACAATATATTTTTTCTTTTGAGTTTGAATCATCTTGATTGCCTGATGTCGTTCACGTGATTCTAAATCACCATGAAGTTCAACTAAATCATAGCCATTTTGACGCATTAAATCAGCTGTTTCATGAGTTTCTTTTGTGGTATTACAGAAAATTAAACAAACATAAGGATTGATGCAAGGCAAAAGATCTAATAATTTCTCGGCATAGCTTTTATGCTTACAAGGAATCAAAAAATGTTTGATATCACTTTGATAAGAATCATCACTAGAAATCTGTATTAATTCAGGATCGTATAAATATTTTCTCAAAAAAGGTTGTAAAGCTTCTGGAATTGTAGCACTAAAAACCATCATTTGAATTTTTTTATCCATGTGTGACAAGATTTCATCAATATCCTCTAAAAAGCCAAACTCCAATGTCATATCGGCTTCGTCTATAATCATAATCTTAGCTGTATCTAGACGTAATGTCTGATCATTTAAAAACAGGTCTTTCATACGTCCAGGTGTTCCAATGATAATTTGTGAATTAATCATAACACTTGTTTTTTCCATACCACCTGTAATTAATTTCACTTTAATATCAAAAGCATCTGCTAATTTCTTACATCTTTCATATAGTTGAAACGCTAATTCTCTTGTTGGTGTGGAAATAACAGCTTGTACTTGGTCTAGATCTTTATCAACTTTATTGAAAATCGTCATAAAGAAAGCATGAGACTTACCCGACCCTGTACTTGATATACCAATTAAATCTCTATTTATATTTTTACGATTGACAACTGCTTTTTGAATAGGTGTTAATTCTTTAAAATGCTCAATCTTCATAATTTCATCTACACGATTCATTTTCAAACCTCCTATTTCTTCCATTTTAACAAATTTTTAAAAATTTCATCATATTAAACATTTTCGAGTATAATCTTAATATGAAAACATTTGAAATCAAAATGGTCGAACCACAAGGATACTGTGGTGGCGTTTTAAAAGCCATTTCTACTGCCAAAAAATGCCGAGAAAATAATCCCAATGAAAAAATCACCATATTAGGTAATCTGGTCCACAATAAGTATGTTCGACAGGCTTTAGAATACTACAAAATCGATACAATTGACAACAAAAATGAAACAAGATTGGAATTATTAAACCATATACAATCTGGAATTGTGATCTTTACAGCTCATGGTGTTTCAAAAAGTGTTTATCAAAAAGCAATTGAAAAAGGCTTAAAAATTGTAGATGCCACCTGTCCTTTTGTTGCTCAGACACAAAAAATAGTAGAAGAAAAATGCAAAGAAGGATACACCGTATTCTATATTGGAAAAAATAAACATCCTGAAGCAGAAAGTATCTATTCTTCTAATCAAAATGTCATCTTAATTGAAAATGAAAATATACCTGACATTTCAAATAAAGAAATATTTGTCACCAATCAGACCACAATGTCCATTATGGATATTCAATCCATATTTAAAAAAATTAAAGAAAAATATCCGAATGCTCAGTTTCATGATGAAATCTGCAATGCGACAAGAGTTCGACAAGAAGCCATACTGAATTTAAAAGGACAAAATTACGATATATTAATTGTTGTTGGTGATCCCACAAGCAACAATACCCAGCAACTTGCCAATATCGGACAAATTGCTCAAATCAAAAAAATAATAAAGGCCGAAACAGTCAATGATATTGATTTAGACAAAATCGAAGACTATGCAAAAATTGCGATTACTTCTGGTGCCAGCACACCCACTTATCTAACTCGACAAATCTATGAATACTTAAAAGAACAAGATGTAAAAAAAGAAATACGTGTTGAGAATATTCTCTAACACGTATTTAATTATTTAAGT
>R14__coassemble_2026_pt1 | contig 9070 bp, 4 predicted proteins | sample R14__metabat2_low_PE_009 | metagenome-assembled genome bin R14 | reverse complement strand
ATAACTTTAATCCTGGTGTAGAAGTTAGTACAAGTCTAGCTCCTATAAAAGAGATTGAATCATTTTGATCATTTAATTCATAAGCATTTGTACTTAAATCAATATCACTTAATGAATTAATATTAGTTGGTTCTAAAGACGTATTGTATTCAAAGTACTCCTGTGTATACTTACCATATGTCAGCATTGCTTTGGCAATATTAACATCTTTTTCTTTATAACCCATTTCTTCTGCATGATTGATTAAATATTCAGCATATTCATTGACACTATATGTATACGTTTCTGATAGATCATTACCACTCTCATCTTTTAAAACAGCAGTAATACTTGTCATCATATCCTTAGCACTGACAGTACAAGTAAAGATAGAATATTCATCTTTTATTTGTGCATCTTTAACAGTTACTGTTTGTGTTTTTCCATTTACTTTAAATTCCATATAAGAATCATCTGTTACAGAATCTGTTAGACTCATATAGAAGTTAACACCAATGGATCCAGATATACTTAGAGAATATCCCTCTAATCGCTCATTTTTCTGTTGTAAATAATGAATTGTCGCATTTGTTAGTGAAGCATTATTCGAACCAATCGTAACTTTTTTCCAAGCAACTTTTGTTCCGTTATAATATACATCATTTAAAGAAGTACAATCCTCAATAGCGTATACATCAATACTTGTGACAGAACTTCCAATTGTGATAGATGTTAGGTCTGTACATCCATAAAATGCCGAATTTCCTATACTTGTCACATTATCTGGTATAGTAACAGTTGTTAATTTTGGACATTGAACAAAAGCACCATCTCCAATAGTTAATACATCATTCGAAATAGAAACACTTGTTAAATTCGATAACACTGGAAAAGCTTGATTTCCTATACTTGTTACACCATCTTCAATCACAATGGATGTAATCGAATCTTTATAATTCATCCATGGAGCCGTTGAATACGTAGTATAATCCGGTGAGTAATTCGTCATATCACCTGTTCCAGAAATTGTTAATACACCTTTACTTAAAGACCATTTTAAATTTTCTCCACAAGTCCCACCAATAGAATTAACAGTTAGTGAAGCCTTATTAGAAACATAAGAAGTACCATTCGCATCCGTCATAACCATGCGATATAAATATCCATTCATAGAAGATGTAACAGACTGTAAAGTCAAACTATAGGATTCAATAATTGTAGGAGTTTCTTGTTTTAATGAACCACCTGTTTGTCCGGTTACATTACTCCAATTTTTTCCATTATCTGTACTTACTTGCCAACTAGAAGTTATGGAAACATCTGAACTATATTCATATTCAGTTTCAAATTCTGCACTTTCTCCTGCATTAACCGTTACATCAGTCAATGCTTTTGTATAACGATGAACAGATACCGTTACTTCACAAGTAGCACTATGTGTTCCAACCGTAGCCGTAATTGTTGTTGTTCCTGCTCCAATCGCATTCACTAAACCATCTTCATCAACTGTCGCAACCGATTCATCACTTGATTTCCATGTAATTGTCTTATCCTCTGTTGTATCACTTGGTTCAATTGTTACACTTAACTGTTCTTTATCATCTTTTGTCAAAGACAATGATGACTTATCAATTGAAATAGAAGTAATAGGATTTAAAACCGTTAATTTAGCCGAATTAGAAACACTAGAAGTACCATTCGCATCCGTTATGACCATACGATATAGATATCCATTCATAGAATATGTTACTGATGGTAAAGTCAGTATAAATGATTCAATCTTTGTCGGACTACTCTGTTTTAATTCAAACCCGCTTTGTCCAGTCGCATTACTCCAATTTTTTCCATTATCTGTACTTACTTGCCAACTAGAAGTTATGGAAACATCTGAACTATATTCATATTCAGTTTCAAATTCTGCACTTTCTCCTGCATTAACCGTTACATCAGTCAATGCTTTTGTATAACGATGAACAGATACCGTTACTTCACAAGTAGCACTATGTGTTCCAACCGTAGCCGTAATTGTTGTTGTTCCTGCTCCAATCGCATTCACTAAACCATCTTCATCAACTGTTGCAACCGATTCATCATTTGATGACCATGTAACTGTCTTATCCTCAGTTGTATCTTCAGGTTCAATTGTTACACTTAACTGTTCTTTATCATCTTTAGTTAAAGATAATGATGACTTATTAATGGAAATAGATGTAATTGGTTTACCTATAGTTAATGTTGCATTATTTGTAATGTAGTCTGTTGTACCATCATTGATTACACATCGATATAATGTTCCATTTTGATCATTTGATGCCGTAAATTCAATCGAATAAGTAGCACTTGTTACATCTCCAACCGTCTCTGTTGAAGTATAGACTTGTCCATCATAATCAGACCAAGAATCTCCATTATCTGTACTTACTTGCCATGTTTTAGAATAAATCATTGTAAGTGATCCATATTGAATCGTTGTACTAAAAGTAGCTGTATCATTTTCTGCTACAGTAATCGATTGAGGTTGTTGTGTAATCGTTGGCTTCTTGCTGACAAGAACAGTTGAAACAGTTGAAGTATATTCTGCACCCTGTGTAAACACAAAACGATATTGACCACTTGAATCTGTAGTCGCCTCATCTAAAGAGTAAGAAACAGAAATGACATTGGTATCATCCCCTTTAGTAATTGTACTTGTAGCACCTTTTAAAGATTTCCAATCACTGCTCTCATTGCTTCTGTATTGTAATTTATAGGAAGGAGCATCTAAATCATTATAATAAGTTGCTTCACAATTCAAAGTAAGTGATTCACCTTCCACTATATTCATTGACTCATCTAAATCTTTTGAAATAACCATGGAATCTTTAACTGTTACATTTATAAAGTCCTTTGTATCATCAAAAGAAGCCCAAATCGTTGCCTTACCAGCTTTTTCACCCGTAACCGTTCCATCCTCTTCATCAACAGAAGCCACATCCTCATTAGAAGTTGTCCATGTTACATCAGAAGATTCAGAATGAATAAGACTTAATTCTGTTGTATATCCAGTATAAACAGTGCTATTTCCTTTTATGTTGTAAATACGATACGTTTTTGTAACAGTTCCTGTATAATCATTTATACCCGTAATCGTAATAGACTTATAACCAGGAGTTGTGATATCAGAAGAATAAGATAAGGTATAATCCGTACCCTCAGATAAAGGAGTCTTATTATAAGTGACCGTAACACCAGGTTTAATTTGAGAACCCGTATATGCAAATGTAGTAGCATCTAATGTAACATTGTTTGTGCTAAGCTTGATTCCCGTTTCACTACTTGAATAATCACTATCAGCCAGAGTTAAAATATCTGATCCATATAATGTCTTAACTTCACTATCATATGTATATGAAATGACATTACCTTCATCGTTAAAGCTATATCCATCATCCATAGAACCAGTCGAATTACCCTTTAAAAATAAAGACCATCCACCATCATAGTTTGTCAAGTCAACATGATAATTCTTAGAACCAATCGTTACAATATTCCACATATGGTTTCCACTTGTTCTACCATATACCGAATAACAGTAAATCTCACTACTAAAATCAGATATATCACATAAATATTGGAATGATTTCGCATATCCTTCACAAACAACATTCGTTGAATCATCATAGTCAAACGTATAAATCAATTGCCAAGGATCACCATAAGCAGTTGGTGTTGTAACCGCATCCCAGTTGTATTCAACTAAATCACAAATCACATCTCTATAAGCCACTAACTTTTGATAATCAGATAAACTATCATATTGTTCTTTTATTTCTCTAGCATTACTAGCTGACTTTGTCGCAGCACCTGTAATCATTGTATTCGGCAATACTGAAATAAGACGTCCGGATATAGTTGTTATCCTAGAACCATCCACTGCATAGTCATCCGCAACAGCCATGAGTACATAAGGAATAGAAACAGTAACTGTACTTGTTGAATAATTAGTAGCTATTGAATAGGAATATCCTATACCACCAGTTTGTGTTGTTTTATCATGCCAGTATAATTCATAAGGACAATCCGCTAATAAACACTTATAAATATTATATAAATTAAAACGTTTCGTATAAGCTTCTATAGCGACATTTGCTATATTTTCTGATTCCTTTGTTACACCTAACTCACTGAATGTAAAAGTTTGACTATTATCGCAACTACTCGTAAAACTAATTTCAGATGTAGTTCCGGTTCCATCAGCAATCAAAGTAACCTGCTCTTTCAAAAAATTATATGCAGGAATTTCATACTCATTTAAATTATTTTTATAGATAGAAGCTAAACCAGAAAGACCATAAGATGAATCATCACTTTCTCCATAGAATTGTTCGTTAACATATTGTTCAAACAATTCATCATTGTTATCTTCACCCGTACCAGGATAGAATTCTACTATTTCAATAGGCTCAGAATCAACAATTTCCTCATACGATTCTTCTTCACTAACAACCTCTTCTGTAGAAGTATCTTCTTCTACTTGTTCTGTTTGTTCTTCTATTATCTCTTCTTGGCTAGACTCGTCTTCGTTGTATTGAGCATAGGCAGGTAAACAATACATACCCATTAATGTAAAAGATAAATATATAGACAATAATGATTTGAATAACTTCATAATAACCACCAACCTTATACCCATTTTAGCAAATATCACCTAATAAAAAAAGAGTACTCGCTCTAAGCTAAGTACTCTATAAAATCTTATTTTTTATTCCTCTTCTTGTTTTTTACTTCTTAAGAAAGCAAACAATGCAAGAAGCAATACCAATAAACCAGCACCAGCAACTACATAAGCTGTAGGGAATGTAGATTGACTAGTAGTAGAAGATTCACCATCATCTAAGTTAGCCAATGGTTGATCTTCATCATCGATATTAATCAAATCAGCAGGTTCATTTGTTTCTTCTTCACCACCAGTTGTAGTACCTTGGTCACCACCTGTAGTAGTTCCTTGATCTCCACCAGCAGTTGTTGTACCTTGATCACCACCAGTTGTTGTAGTAGTAGTTGTAGTTGTTTCTGTTGTAGTAGTTGTTCCAGGAGTTACTGTAACAGTTGTATCTGGAGTATAACGGAATGTGAATGTATCATGTGATGCATCACCTGTTAAACCATTTGTTGTTAAGTTATAAGCCTGAGGAATATAACCACTAATTGGTAAGTAAGGAATAACTGGTGTATCACCAATATATCCAGTACCAGTATAAGAAGTTGCTAATGTGTTACCATTTTGATCAACATAGTTAACAGTATAAGTACATTTCTTACTGTCATCTTGTTTCATACCATAAGATAATACCAATTCCGTATCTTCTTTTAAGCTATCACTTGCTGTAGCCTTTGTTTCTGTTCCAGCATAGTATACAGCCTTAACATAGTATCCATCATCTGTTTCTTTACCTTCATAACCTAATGCATCTCCAACAGTACCAACTGTAATGGTTCCACTTTGTCCATCAACTGTTTTACCAGCTGTTGAAACAGTAACAGTGTATTCATATGCACATACAGGTAAAGATGTAAACAACATACCAACTGTTAATAATGAGGCAAATAATTTTTTAATCGTTTTCATATTATGCCTCCTTCTTTTCTTTTCTTCCAAGTAAGAAAGCTAAGATAATTAAAGCTAAACCACTTACCATAGCTAAGATAGAATAGAATGATAAACCAGTTTCAGATCCCGTCTTAACAACTGTTAACTTCTTATCTTCACCAGGTTTTGTGATTTCAGTAGCTGTTGCTTGTTCAACACCAAACTGCATTGTTAGAGCACCTTCTGTATTAAAGTAGTTATTCTTTTGAGTATAACCATCTAATGTAACCTTTAAAGTAACTGTTCCAGTTCCACCAGCAGCGATGTTTCCTAATAAGTACCATTCATCATTAAATACAGTATTTACTTCACCCAAACCATTAGAGTTATCTCCACCAACACTTGTACTACTATAGAATACTTCATCGTTGAATGATAATTCATAAGTATAAGCACCATCAGATGCACTACTTAATTGTTCCAATGTTTGAGCCACTTGGTTTTTCATATACCAGTTAGTAGCTTTAGAAGAACTGTTTTTTAAAGTAGCTTTAACAGTAACTGTATCACCAGGCTCTAAGTTTTTGAAAGGATCGGTTCCTAAATTTTGAGAAAGATTAGATCCATCATAAGTAACAGTGTAATCACTTGAATAAGTTTCAGCACATACAGGAGTTACAAATCCAAACATTATGGCAGCTGCCATTACTAGAGATAATAATTTATTTTTCATACTTGCTTACCTCCTATGCTCCTACCAAGCTTGAAGAAACACCCCAAGCATTTTCAACAGCATCAGCACCATTGTGTGTTTGAACAGATTGTACACGTGCATCAATATTGAACTTTAAACCATTGTATTTAAATCCAGTATCACTTGAATAAACAGAAGCAACAGCTCCGTTAATCTTGATTCCCTTAACAAATTCAGATGATTGACCAACTGCAATAGCACCACTATGGTAAATTACAGTACGCTCATCTGTTGATTCAGCCTCGTTTTCTGTCCATCCATCACCAAATGTTAATTCAATGTAATCTGGATTCAATGTAGTAACTTTACCAGTAGAATCTTGCCAACTCTTATAGATCACAACACGAGTATATGTATCAATTGCCCCATTATTGCTAGCAGATAATGAATAAGTGTATTCATGATCCATATAGAAATTATTATTTGTTTGTGATTTCAATGAAGTCACAACCGAATCAGCTAATAAAGTTTCTCCAGGATCAGCACCATTTTCAAGTAATTGAACATTGATTTCATCCTGAGCTAAAGTAGCTGTATAAGTATTTGTAGTCGTGTTCATAGTAGCTGATGCGCCACCAACACCACCACCGACAATTAATAATGCTCCAGCCACAAACATGACTGTTGTTTTCTTAGAAGCAAAGATAATATCTTTTAATTTTTTCATATTACTCTACCTCCTATTCCGTTTTCGCTGTTAATAGCCAACCTTGATAATCAGGTCCATTTGCACCTTCAAAGTTAACTGCACAACATTCTTGTGCTACAACGATACTAAATTCATGATTTAATTCTTCATTTTCAACAGATACTTCTGCTTTCAATGTTTCAGTACTAGCACCAGGTGCAAGAGGTTGTGAATAATAATAGTATCCATCACTTCCCTTTGACCAGTTAGTACCACCAACATTAACTGTTTGATCACCACCATAAGATACCCAAACTCTTACATAAACAGTGGCATCTTCCGTAGTAGCATCCCCATCACCAGTATTCGTAATAAAAATCAACTTGTTAGCACCTTCAGCTGTTTCTTCAATAGAAGTACCAGGTTTGATATTCAATGTGATACCACCTTTTGCTGTATCTGTAGCAGTGAAGTATGCTAGAGCACCTCCAACGGATGCTCCGCATACTAGAGCAAAAGTACTGATTCCGATTAATAATTTTTTAATTGTATTTTTCATATTCAGATCCTCCTTTTACTCAACATTTTTCTTTGATGACCAGCTCCATGAACCGTCACTAGCCTTCGTGTAATCATTAACGACTCCTGAACCAGGAATAATCTTATCGTTCTTAGTATTTGTGAATTTTACAGTATATTGACTTTCTGCAGTTTCAACAATAGTGAATGTTTGAACACCAGAACCAGTATATACTGAACCAGCATAATCTTCAGTTACTGTATAAGTAATACCTTTAGCAGCAGGTAAATCCTTAACATCAACGGTACCTGCACCAGTAATACCAAATACATTGCTGTAAACTACTTTACCCTTAGCATCTTTACCTTCAACCTTGAATGCGAATGTATTTCCACTTAAGTAATCATCAGATCCACTTACTTCTTTAACAATCTGTAAATTAGTAGTTGTTAATGTATTGGTAATCTTAGTATAAATGTTACCAGAACCATCTTTACTTCCTGCATAAGTAGCTGTGTAGTAATCAACTGCTACTTCTTCAACTTCATACTTAACTTCTTTACCAACTTGACCTACAGCATACTTAGGTAAGTTTTCAATTGAATACTTCCAATCACCCTTATCATCAGGTGTAACTTCAATAGAAGTATAAACTGGTTTAGTTGTTTCTTCTTCAGTTGTTTCTTCTACAGTTGTAGGTTCATCAGATTCTTCTTCATCAGTAACTTCTTTAACAGGATCAATATAATGAGTTCCTGTTTCATCTGTATAAGAAGCATATACGTTAACTGTAATTGAAGTAGGTCTTAATCCATTAGAATTGTCAATATCAGACCATTCCTTTTCACCAGAAACTTTAACAACTGCAGGAGTATGAGTATTCGTGATTATTCCACCATTTACTGCATATTCTTCATCATCTTCATAGCTTACTTTATAGCTTTCAGGTAATGAAGTTTCATCTTCTTTAACAGTGTATTCAATTAATGAACCATTTTCATATTTCTTTAAGTTACTGAATGTAGCAACCCAAGCTTGAGATTCACCAGATTCATCAATTGTACCATCTAATGTAATAGATGTAGAAGTCTTTTCACCATTCTTATATAGATCAAATGTAACAGCTTGTCTTAAACCATCTTGGTTATCAGCATCATCCCAAGCCTTAGTAACAGATACTGAAGTAATACCACCATCTAATGTATTTGTGACATTAGCAATATACTTAGTAACATCGCCTTCTTTAACTTCAGATACATCTTCTACATCTTTAGCATAGATGATATTTCCATCAGCATCTGTAATATCTGTTTCATCAACAGTATAAGTAACTAATTGAGAATCAGTACCATATTTTGCTAAATTATCAAAGCTATATGACCAATTACCTGATTCATCAGCACTAACTGTAATCGTTCTATTTTCTCCATTAGAACCAGTTAATTTAATTTGAATAGAAGTAGGACGAACTTGTTCTTTATTATCACCATCTACCCAAGTCTTAGTACCACTAATAGAGATTAATTCAGGATCGTAAGTGTTCTTGATGTTGTTTCCGTTAACTTCTTTTGTATATCCATCAGGTACTTCTTCATCAACTGTGTAAGTATATTCTGCTCC
>R14__coassemble_1986_pt1 | contig 9243 bp, 8 predicted proteins | sample R14__metabat2_low_PE_009 | metagenome-assembled genome bin R14 | reverse complement strand
ATGACTTTTTTCGCAATCGAATCAGGAACTGGGTCATAACGATTCATAGAAACTGTATATGTTCCCAAACCTTGTGTCATAGAACGAAGTTCTGTTGAATACTTAGGAATCTCTGACATTGGAACTTGCGCTTCAATAATCTGGTTTCCTTCTTCAGGGCTCATACCCATAACAGCACCACGTCTCTTATTTAAATCACCTATAACTGTACCTGTATATTCATCAGGAACTGTAACAACAACGTCCATAATTGGTTCTAGTAAGATTGGTTTACATTTGGTCATCGCATCTTTAAACGCTAAGTGAGCAGCCAATTTAAAGGCCATTTCAGATGAGTCAACATCATGATATTTACCATCTTTTAATACAGCTTTTAAGTTTACAACTTTATAACCTGCTAGAGGACCTTTTTCACAACATTCTCTCAATCCCGTTTCTACAGCTGGGAAATATTGTTTAGGAACAGCACCACCAAATACATCTTCTTCAAAAATCATTTCAGGTTGATCTTCTACAGGAGAGAAATCAACAAATACATGTCCAAATTGACCATGTCCACCAGATTGTTTCTTATGACGACCTTCTCCTTGAGCCGCTTTTGTGATTGTTTCACGATAGGTAATCTTTGGATCACTAACAGTGACTTCAGCTTTAAATTTAGATTTTAATTTATTTAAAATAACATCTAAGTGTTGATCACCTACACCATAAATAACGGTTTCTTTTGTCTCTTTATTAATCGTAACTAAGAAAGTAGGATCTTCTTCTTGTAGACGAGCTAATCCAGTAGACAATTTATCTTCATCATTTTTTGTCTTAGGATTAACAGCTTGTCCATACATAGGCGCACTAAATTTAATTGGTTCGGCAATTAATTGTTTTGCCTTATCGCATAAAGTATCATTTGTCTTTGTATATTGAAGTTTTGTCAAAGCACCAATATCACCTGTAAACAACTTACCAGCAGCTGTCTGGTGTTTCCCTTTAATTACGAATACAGTATTTACTTTTTCAAGTTTACCATTGTTACCATTGATAACCGTTGAATCACTGGATAAAACACCGCTTAACACTTTTACATAACTAATACGTCCAACAAATGGGTCAATAATTGTTTTAAAAACCTGTGCTGTTAATGTTTCTTGTTCAGAAGTCATTAATTCAACATCATTTCCATTCACGTCTTTGGCAACATACAATCCTTTTTCAGAATATGTAGGGAAATAATCAATGATTAAATCCATCAAACGTTGAATTCCAATAGATTGTGTCGCACATCCTGAATAAACAGGAACAATTTCTCCATTACGAACACCAATACGAACACCTTTAGTCAATTCAGCATCCGTAAATTCCTCACCAGAGAAGAATTTTTCCATTAATTCATCATCACCCATCGCAACAGCTTCTGCGATTTGATCTTTATACAATGCAACTTCATCCAACATATCTTCAGGAACTGGATGTGGTGTATCACCGTCTGCTTTAGGCCCCTTATAGTACCAAGCTTTATTTTTAATGATATTAACAGAACCAACACATTCACCATTTTCTACAATTGGTACTTCAAATGGAATAATTGATTTTCCAAATTCTTCATGTAAAGCATTATAAGCATCCGCAAAATTCGTTTCAGGATCATCTAATTTATTAATAAAGAAGATAGCAGGTTTTTTATCCGCAATTGCTTGTTTATAAGCTAATTTAGTACCCGATTGTAAAGGCTCTTTAGCATCCACAACGATTAATACATTATCACCAACTGCATATCCGGCTTCTTTTTCACCCACAAAATCTAAATAACCAGGAGTGTCTACAAAGTTGATTTTACAATCTGTCCATTCAATAGGAACGATTGTAGTATAAACAGATAATCCACGACGAATCTCTTCGGCTTCAAAGTCAATCATGGAACTTCCATCACTTGTATTTCCAAAACGATCGGTTGCTTTGGTGTAATACAACATAGCTTCCAAAACGGCTGTTTTACCAGCACCAGAGTGTCCAACAACAGATACATTACGTACTTCTGAACTTAAATAATCTCTCATATTAGAATCCTCCTCTTATTTTAAGATTGGCTCTAATTGAGCACGACAAGATTCTCTGACATAATCCAAAGCTTTATTTCCTTGTTTATCTGTCATATCAATGTCAGCACCATATCCAATTAATTTTTCAACTAATGAAGGATAACCACCATATGCGGCTCTCATCAAAGCAGTTAATCCATTATTGTCAAATAAGTTAACATCGGCATTTCTTTCTAACAGAATACTAACTGTATCTCTTTTATAAGCGATACATGCTTCCATTAAAGCTGTACGACCGACTTCATCCTGTGCATTAATTTTAGCACCTGCATCTAGTAACAATTCAACACAACGATCTTGACCTAATAAAGCGGCTCTCATTAAGGCTGTACGACCATTATCATCACCCACGTTTACGTCTGCGCCTGCATCAATTAAATTTTTACAGATTGTGAAATTACCTTTTTTAGCGGCACCCATTAAAGCAGTTTTTCCATTATTATCTGTCATGTTTACATCTGCTTTATTATCAATTAATAATTGCACGATATCTTTTCTGTCTCTCTTTGCAGCACGCATTAACGCTGTTCTTCCTTCCCCATTCTGATAGTTGACATCTACACCAGCTTTGATTTGTGTAGCTGCCATAGAGAAATCCCCGTTGGCACATGCGTCCCAAAATACTTTGTTGAAATTTGCATCCATATTCTTTTCCTCCTGTTTTCAACGATAGAAAAACTGGAATACGCCTAGATACCCCAGTTATAGTTTGAAAGTGAGCTCATTGTCTTGATCTGTATTGTATTGAATGAAAATTAATTTCATGATGCTCACTTCCTTTCTTTCTGTGCTCATTCTATCAAAAGAGATTGAGAGTGCAAATCAAGAACCAATTAAGACACTTTTAGGCCCAAAAAAGACAGAAGAAGTGGAAAAATCGGTTTGTGTATATATTTTTTAAATTTTTATTTATTAAAATCCACAATATTTTTATGAAAACGGTTTCGTGATAATATAAAGATAATAATTCATAGGAGGATTTTAGTATGAAAATTATTGCCCTAGACTTAGGAGGAACATTTATTAAAGCAGCATTAATGAATGAAAATGCAGAAATTTTAGAATCATGGAAGGTTCCTTCACCTACAGATAGTTTTGAAAAATTTGAAGAAGCACTTGATAAATGTGTTAAACCTCATTTACAAGGTGCTGATGGAATTGCGATGTCAATGCCAGGAAGAATTGATATCAATAAAGGTATTGCTCATACAGCTGGTGCATTTTCTAACATTATTTCAGAATTTGAAATGGGAAAATATTTAGAAGAAAGATATGGACTACCTGCAGCTGTTGATAATGATGGTAAATGTGCAGCCAATGCTGAAAACTGGATTGGAGCCTTAAAAGATGTTAGTTCAGGTTTAGTATATGTTATTGGAACAGGAATCGGTGGAGGAATTGTTATCGATAATAAAGTTCATAGAGGAATTAACTTCTCAGCTGGTGAATTAAGTTGTTGTTTAATTGATTTAAAACAAGGATGCTCTTTCACAAACTGGACAGCAATGTCAATGGCTACCCCTTCTCTATTAAAACAATATACGGCAGCCATTCAAACAGATGAAAAAATAGATGGAATCGAATTCTTTAAACGAGTAAACGACAAAGATCCAATGGCTCGAGAAGTATTAAGACAATTCGCTAAATTAACGGCAGCTTATTTCTATAACCTGCAAACTGTATTGGATATTGATACCATTGCGATTGGTGGAGGTATTTCTGCTCAACCTGTCTTATTAGAATTCATTAAAGAAGAATGTGATATTATCTGGCAAGGTAAATACGGTATGATGTTGCCATGTAAAGAGCCTAACATTGTATTATGCCAATATGGAAATGATGCAAATTTAATTGGTGCCGTTAAAAACTTCTTAGACTTAAAGAAATAAGCAGATTCAAACGAATCTGCTTTTTTAACGAAAATCAATATATTGTAATATAATTTTTGAATCTTCTTTAAAAACTTGAAAATCATAGGCTTCCCCACAACTGGCATATAAATAAAGAATCGAAGGATATTTGTTTTTCATTGTTTTTAAAAAATCTTTCGCTTTTCCTTCATAACTTAAAGAAGAATCAATATATACTTCTAAATTTTCATCAAAGAAACAATACTGGAATTCAATTAACTGTTCATCGTTATAACTATTTATTAAATCAATAATACGCATAGTTCACCTTAAATAATCGAAATACTTTTTAAAATAAACAACCAAAATGTAATTGAAAATCCACTTAATAAAGTTGTGATCATAACCACATTACTCGATAAAATTCCTTCATGACCCATATTTTTAGCCATGACATAACATGTAACGGTTGTTGCCGATCCTAACATAATAAGAATGGCAACAATTTGATCATTGACAAAGCCCATCATAACCGCAATCGGCATAAAGAGCATCACAAATCCAAACAGTTTAAAGAAGGAAGCTAATAAAGCCGGTTTAATTTGCCCCTCAGCCTTCTTTAAATCAAAACAGGCACCCATTGCCATTAATCCCATAGGAGAGGCTAAGCCACTCATATAATCTACAGTTTTAGAAAAAAAAGTAGGATATGGAAGCTTACAAACAGACCATATAATTCCGACTTCAATTCCAATAATAATTGGATTTTTTAAAATTCCAGTGAGTGTCTTTTTAATAAGAGCTCCATCAATTCGTTTTCGGTTTGGTTGAAAGAATGATAATACAACAACAGCCATGATATTGTACAAAGGTACACTTCCAATAATCATTAAAGGACCCATAACCGAAGTTCCATAAATATTGGAAATCAAAGCCATACCTAGTAAAGCCGCACTGCTTCGATAACTTGCCTGTATAAATTCCCCTTGTCCACTTTTATCTTTTAAAAGTAAAGATAAAAGGAAGGTAATAAAAATAGAAAGCACAGTTATACAAAAGCAGAAACCAACAAATTTACCATCCCAACTATATATAATATCAATGGTAGCTAGGTTTTTAAAAACCATCACAGGAAGAGGAATCAGAAAAACAAATTTATTCATCTGATTGGCAAACGATTCACTTATCCATCCTATCTTTCTAAAAAACATACCTAATACCATCATCAAAAAAACTGGTACTGTAGCATTTAAACTAAACATCAAATTTTCCATACAATTAGTTTATGACAATTGTCTTTAAAAATAAAACATTTTTGACAGAATAGAACATATTTTATAAACTAAGTCTATGAAGAAGAATTCACAACATCATTTGTCTAATATTTTTCAAATTATTTTAAAATACTTAAATAACGATACGCAGGGGATTTATTCAGCAACTGCCTCTTTTTATGTTATGATGTCAGCCATTCCTTTAGTCATGTTGCTGTTATCAATGTTGCATATTTTCTTCCCTTTATCACAAGATCAACTAATAGAGATTATACAAACTTCTCTACCTACTTTTTTTCAAAGCTATGTGCAACGAATCATTACGGAACTTTATACCCAGTCAACCGTTTCATTAATGTCCGTTACAGCCATTGCTGCTCTATGGGCTGCATCAAAAAGTAGTTTTGCCTTGTCAAAAGGATTGATGCGAATTTATGATACCGAACCAAAAGACAAAGGATTTCTTTATACTATTCGATTACGCATTGTTTCTCTATTTGATACGATTGTATTTCTGATTATATTAATCATGTGTTTAAGTTTCTTTATATTTGACAATTGGATTGAAACATTACTGATTAGTATATCTCCTGAAAAGCTTCAATTTCTTCCAAGATTTTTACATGTCAGTCGTTTTGCTTCTGTTTTAGTCATTACAATAGGGTTCTCATTAATTTATCGTCTATTTTCAAAATCAAGAATGTGGTTTTATCGACATATTCCAGGAGCCTTATTTGCAGCTTTGGGATGGATTATATTCTCTTATTTATTTTCAATCTATATCAACAACTTCTCCAAAGTATCCATCACTTACGGTGCTCTGGCAATTCTGGTGATTTTTATGTTGTGGTTAAACATTTGTATGATTATTTTCTTATTTGGAGCACAAGTGAATCAATTCCTATTTGAAAACGACATACGCCTATTTAAAAAAAGTTCAGAAGACTGAACTTTTTTTATTTCATCATAAACAAACAATCCCCTATCACAAAAAAGGTCATTCCAATCCAAAAGAAAATAATTCCAATTAATGAACTTTTATGATCTTTTCGTTCAACAATAGCAATTTCAGGATGCTCTGGATTATAATATACATCAATTAAACTATTTATTGGCCAATGTCCTTGTGCAAACTGTTCATAATCAATAATGGCACCTTTTCGTATGTGAATATAGTCATTTTCATCAATATAAATAAGATTGTTTTGTCCTTTAAAATCACGTACACTTAATAAACTTGATACTTCGATAATTCCTCTAAATTTTCGTTTTGCCTGATAGATTTTGTCATCTACAACATATTCCACAATGCATCTAGGTGCTTTATTTGAATAATCGTATCCAATTACCTTCCCTTTAATAATATCACTGCAACCCTCTTCTTTTTTCTTTTGATAAGAAATAATACACCAACCTGCTACCATAAAAACAAGTCCAAATAATATAAGAAATAAAGAAATCATAGAAACCTCCAATAAAAAAAAGGCATTACAGCCTGTTGATATAGCTTTGAAGAAGTTGTGAGACTACAAGAGCAATAAATCCAACAACAATCATTGTCTGAGATACAGGTGTCATTCCAGAAGGAACTTTGCGAATATAGGCCTGTTCTGGATCTTGATCGTTGTAGTATACAGGAACGCGAGAATTCATAGGCGCAATTTTCTTTAAAAATTCATTGGCATCATAAGATTCACCTAAAATAATATGAAGCACATTGTTGGTATCTAAATAAATAGGTTGTGAACTCTTGGATAAAAATTTAGGACGTTTGTGTACAGATTTATATTCATTTTCAATTGTATAGGTTTCTCCTGAGACAACATATTCTACCGTATAATGAGGAGTTCCTTTTGTTTTATAAGAAACGACTTTCCCACTCATTTTAAATTTGCAATCCTTCTGTTTTTTGTTTTCACTTTGTATTAGGATAAATCCAACACCAAGTCCTAAAATTGCAACCATTAATAAAATCACATAAATAATAGATAATGTTCTTTTCATGACTCTTATTATATCAAAAAAAGTGAGTATTTCTACCCACTTAATCTAAATCTTCTCCATTTGATGCGATAACTTTTTTATACCAGTCAAAAGAATCTTTCTTATATCGCTTTAAAGAACCATTGCCTACATCATCACGATCGACATAAACATATCCATAACGTTTCTTCATTTCACCAGTTCCGGCACTAATGCAGTCAATGCATCCCCAGGATGTGTATCCCATTAAATCAATACCGTCTTCTTCAATGGCTTCTTTCATTACTTCAATATGTCTTCTTAAATAAGCAATACGATAATCATCGTGTACTTTTCCATCATCTGTTAATACATCCACAGCCCCTAATCCATTTTCAACGACCATTAGTGGTAATTGATAACGATCATATAATTCATTTAAGAAATAACGTAAACCAACTGGATTGATTTCCATTCCCCAATCTGTTGCCTCTAAATATGGATTTCTAGGAGAAGCAATACCAGAACCTGCTAGTTTTAATTCCGCATTATTTTCTTCTGCTGCATTAATTGTCATATAATAACTAAATGAAATAAAATCAACTGTACCATTTTTTAAAATTTCATCATCTTCAGGTTGTGTCACTAATGCCACACCTTTTTTCTTTAATAAAGCTTTGGCATGATTGTTATAATATCCACGCGCTTGTAAGTCACAGAAGTAGAATTGCTGATAATTCATTTCTTGGAATTTTTTCATATCCAAAGGATGACAAGTATTAGGATAGAAAAATAATCCTCCCAACATCATCCCCATTTTAAATTGCGGATATTTGTCATGCGCTAATTTGACGGCTTTCGCACTGGCTAAGAATTGATGATGAGCCGCCTGATAGGTTACTTGTTCAACGCTTAATCCATCTTTGGCACGACAAGCTCCTGCCATATATGGATCACCAATGGCAACACAGTTAATTTCATTAAAAGTTAACCAATATTTAACTTTATCTTTATAGCGTTCAAAAATCACTTCACAGAAATGATAATAGAAATCAACTAATTCTCTGGAATACCATCCATTGTATTCATTCGCCAAATACAAAGGTGTTTCATAATGTAAAATTGTCACTAATGGTTCAATTCCATATTTTGCACATTCATCAAATACCTTATCATAGAATTGTAAACCCAATTCATTTGGTTCTTTTTCATTTCCTTTAGGAAAAATACGAGACCATGCAATAGACATCCTAAAGACTTTAAATCCCATTTCACCCATTAAAGCAATATCTTCTTTGTAGTGATGATAAAAATCCGTTCCTTCATGATTTGGATAATAATATCCTTCTTTTACATGATCATGATATTCTCTTGCTTTTGTAGCACTTCCAGCACAAAATGCATCAAAAATACTTGGACCTTTTCCATCAACATTCCATGCTCCTTCATATTGGTTAGCAGCACTGGCTCCACCCCATAAAAAATTCTTTGGAAAACTCATAGTATATACCTCTTTTCTGTTTACATTATACTTACAATTATGTATTTTTACTGTTCAAATTTTGAACACTTTGATGATATAAATATAAAATTCGATCCATTAAATAATCAATTTCGTATTTAAAAAGTCCTTGATTTAAAGTTTCTTTAAATTCGATTACAATATCAAATAAATTTGTATAATCCGCTTCAGTTTTTTGTGTAATTAAAACTTTTTTAGCTTTTGTATTTTTAATAAGTGCTAAATTTTCCTTTATATTATTTCCTGTCATGCTTTTCACAATTAATAAGTCTTCTTTTAAAGCATCACATTTAGAACCAGGTAAACATATATGAACAAATTTGTCATCCATCATCATTCCCTGTTGAAAATGTAGAAATTGAAACTGTAAATCAATTCCAATATAGTAAATCTGTTTACAATCCATCATCAACTGAATCAAGGAAGTAAAGTCAAGTGTATCAATATGTTTTAAAAGAGACAGCATTTCCTGAATATCATATTCTGGATAAAAATTATTATATAAATAAATTTCATTCACATCATTTAAATAATTTCTGAAT
>R14__coassemble_1886_pt1 | contig 9653 bp, 4 predicted proteins | sample R14__metabat2_low_PE_009 | metagenome-assembled genome bin R14 | reverse complement strand
ATTTATAGGTTTATTATTGTATTCAGCATCAAAATGGTATGCCAAATATTATTCTAGTGTACCATTTGCACAAATTGTTTATCATTTAATGTCCCCATTAGAAGGAACACAAACAGATTTTTTAAGTGGATTTGAAGAGTGTCTTCCTTTACCTATTATTGGAACAATCATTGCTATTGTGATTTATGTTTCTGTTTTACACTTATTAAAAAATAAAGAGGATATTCAGTTTAAAAGAATTAATAGAGTCATTCACATTGCGTTACCAGTGATTTCTATTTGCTCATTGGCAATTGGTTCTATGTCTTTATATTCGAATATGGGTGTGGATACATACATTGAAAACACAAAAGTTTCTACCAATTTATACGAAGATTATTATGTCAATGGAAGTGATGTTGAATTTACTTTTCCAGAAACTAAAAGAAATTTAATATATATCTTCTTAGAATCAATGGAAACAACTTATGAAGATACAGAAAATAATGGTTTGACGGATACAAATTATATTCCTGAGTTAACAGAACTGCAAAATGACAATCTTGTTTTTAATGGAGGAGATGTAAAATATAACGGATATTACCAACCTGATTTAAATGCATGGACAATTGCCGGTATCGTCGGACAGACCGCAGGTCTTCCATTAAATGTGGGACAGTCAGAAATGAATGGTTTAACAGAAGGAGACTTTTTATCTAAGGCATATTCTATAGGTAATATTCTAGAAGATGCTGGATATACACAAGAGTTTGTATGTGGTTCTGAAATAGAGTTTGGTGGAAGGAAAAATTATTTAGATCAACATGGAAACTATACCTATCTGGATTTAAACGAGGCTCGTTCAAGAGGATACATTGAATCCGATTATGCTGTTTGGTGGGGGTATGAAGACTCCAAATTAGTGGATTATGTAAAAAGTGAACTGACAACTTTATCGCAAAGTGATGAACCTTTTAATCTAACAATGTTAACGGCTGATACCCACTTCCCATATGGATATGAATGCGAAGATTGTGGCGATGAGTATGATAAGAATTATTCGAATGTCTTATCGTGTTCATCTAAACGAATCAGTGAACTAGTTAGTTGGATTCAAAAACAAGATTTCTATGAGAACACAACAATTGTAATTGCTGGTGATCATTGCACAATGGATACTGATTGGTTTAGTGATAAAGATACAACTGGATATAAGAGAAAGGTTTTTTATACAATTATCAACCCAGCAATTGAACCTGAAAGAGATGATGCAAGAGAAATCTGTACTTATGATTTATATCCAACTACTCTTGCAGCAATGGGCGTTACTTTTGATTCAGAACGACTAGGATTGGGAACAAATTTATTTGGAACAGAAGATACCTTGGTGGAATTACTTGGGTTTAATAAATTGAATACAGAAATATCAGAACATTCTGATTTTTATGACAGTTTATACAATGGTCGTGATCTATTTGAAAAAGAAAACAATCCAGATACAGAAACACAATCTGAAGATGATTACTCATGGCAAGTTCCTACATATTATACTGGTGATGTATATAATTATTATGATTATTACTATGATGATTCTGAAAGCTATGTAGATACTTCTAGTGGAGACTCATATGCGGATAATACTTACACTGGAGATGAGAATACTGGTGAAGGATCTGGTGACGGTGGAACTGAAGGAGAAGCAGGTAATACGGATCCTGGCGGAACTGATCAGGGAAGTGGAACTGATCAAAGTGGTACAACTGATCCAGGAACAACGGTTGATCCTGTCGTTCCAGAGACACCTTCTACCGAAACGACTAATGAATAATTTAAGTTATAAACTTAAATTTTTGTAAGACTTTTTAATGATTTTAATAATAAGATATTTTCTTGAAATAATTATGTTTGAAATTTAGGTGAGGTTTAATATGGGCAATATAAAAATATTTTTTGGAACTCTTTTAATGATAGGTACTGTACTTCTTGTAGCTCCTATATATGAAGTAATGGCAGAAGAAACAGAGCCAGTAAACATTGTTGAATTAGAAGAAAATGATGTGAATGATTTGAATACAGAATCTGAAAATGTTTTAAAAGATGATTGCAACAATGCATTAGAAGACAAGGATGAGTCAGATATTGATGAATCCGAACGAGAAGATGAAGAATCGTTAGAAGAATCATCTGCAAGTGAAATGGCAGATGGTAATCAAACTACTAACTTAATTTCTTATAGTACTCATGTTCAAAATGTTGGATGGCAGGATTCAGTATATGATGGAGAAATGTCTGGAACATCTGGTCAATCACTTCGATTAGAAGCAATTAAAATTGAAGTAAATACGACTGAAACAGGATTAAATGGGGGGGGTAATCTATAGCACTCATGTGGAGAATATTGGATGGCAAGATGAAGTTCAAGACGGAGATATATCTGGAACAGAAGGACAATCATTAAGATTAGAAGCTATTAAAATTTATCTATATGGAAGCCTAGCAGATTATTATGATATTTATTATTGTGTTCATGTGCAAAATTTTGGGTGGTTAGATTGGGCAAAAAATGGTGAAATTGCAGGTACTACTGGATATTCTTATCGATTAGAAAGTATAATGATTAAATTTTTATATAAGAACGATGTAAATGCTCCTGCTGAAAACAATGATTCATACATTGGAGTAAACGGGGAAAGAAATTATAACTACATTAACTATGAAACACATGTTCAAAATATTGGATGGCAATCAACAAAGTATGATGGTGCAACAGCTGGTACTACTGGTTCTGGATTACGTGTAGAGAGCATTATTATTTCAAAAGGAGAAGATGTTGAATCTTTGACTGGCGAAATTCAATATTTAACACACATTCAAGATATTGGATGGGAAAGCGATTGGCAAAATAGCGGTAGCATTTCTGGTACGGTTGGACAATCAAAACGATTGGAAGCAATTCGAATTCAATTAACAGATCAACTAGCTGAATTATATGATGTTTACTATCGTACGCATGTTGAAAATTATGGCTGGTTAGATTGGGCAAAAAATGGAGAAGAATCAGGTTCACAAGGATATTCGTATAGAATGGAAGCTATTCAAATTGTTCTTGTGAAAAAGAGTACGGATGGGACAAGTATCGCACCTGGATCAACCACAAATCCATTTAGATTTGATAAGGTTTCTTATTTAAATTCCTTATTAAGCAGTGAAAAATATTATATAAATTACTATACTGAAGAAAGTTCTGTTTTATATCAAGAATTGATGACTAAAGCTAGTGATTCATCATATATTAATTCATTGAGTAAAAGTGAAATTAAAAGTTTTGCTGAAGAAATCATAGAATCTGCAACTTTACTAGAATATAAAGTTGGCACAGTTGCTCCTGTTGTCTATATCACAACGGATAGTGGTACAGGAAATTCAATTGAAAAGAGTAATGGGTATATTACTACAGAAATTGCGATTATTGATTTAGATGGTACATTAATTGATCAAGATGGACAAATTAAAGTACGCGGAAATTCCACTTCTGTAGCGCCTAAAAAGCCATATACAATTAAATTTGATAAAAAACAAGACGTACTTGGTATGGGAAGTGCCAAAAAATGGGCATTATTGGCGAATTTATATGATCCGTCCCAATTCAGAAATGCGGTAGCATTTGATTTAGCGCAAGAAATGGGGTTGGATTATACATCTGAGTATCAATTTGTAGAGCTTTATATAGATGGGACTTATAAGGGACTGTATCAATTAATAGAACCTGTTGAAGAAGGTAAGACAAGGGTTAATATCGATTTGGATGATGATGAGTGGTTGATTGAAGTTGATGCTGAACCAAATCGTTCGGATCCTGATGTAACATATTTCACTATAGATTGCGGTATACGTTTTGGAATTAATGAGCCTGAAGAACCTTCTGATAATTTAGTAAGTACTATAAAAAATACATTAAATAATATTGTAAATATAATGAAAACAGGAACTTTCGAGCAACTGAAAGACTTAATAGATATTGATTCATTTTCTAAATTTTTTGTATTAAACGATTTGTTTAAAGATGTCGATTTTGACTATAGTTCAACTAGATATTATTATAAAAATGGATTGTTGTATGCTGGCCCTGTTTGGGATTTTGATTTATCAATGGGAAATGTTTTTGTTGGATCTGATTATGATAGTGTTAGAAGCTCTAATTATTCATTCTCTGAAGATAGAGGCTTTTTTAAATATTTGATGAGATTTCAAGAATTTGTGGACAATACTAAATCTATTTACAACCAATACAAAGATTTTATTACAAATATTTATTGTGAAGGTGGTTTATTGGATTCATATTTGGAAGAATATAGCTCATTGATTGATAAAAATCAAAATGCTGGTTGGTATTCTTCTATAAATTGGGCTAGAGATTATGCCGGTATTAATTTGGCAACGGAAAGCACATATGTAAAAAACTTTAATAATTTAAAAACCTGGCTTGAAAATCGAAATAATTGGCTTATGAATTATTATGGTTTAGATGAAGGAACTGTTAATTATGCAACGCATGTACAAGACTATGGATGGTTTAATGAAGTAAACGATGGGAATATTTCTGGTACAACTGGTGCATCAAAAAGAGTTGAAGCATTCTATATTTCTTTATCCGATGAATTGGAAGGAAGTATCCTTTACAAATCTCATATTCAAAATATTGGATGGGAAAGCGAATGGAAACAAGATGGAGAAGTATCTGGAACGACTGGTCAAAGCTTACAAGTTGAAGCTGTTCAAATCAAATTGGATGATACTTTAAGTGAGAAATACGATGTATATTATCGAGTTCATGTATCAAATATTGGATGGATGGATTGGGTATGCAATGGTGAAATTGCTGGAACTACTGGTAAAAGTTATGCAATTGAGGCTATTGAAATAAAACTTGTTGAAAAGGTTATAAACTAATACAAATGAAAGACTGATGGTAATTCATCGGTCTTTTGCTTTAATAAGCATAGTTGTGTTATGATTATAAACAAAGTGAGGGGAATACTTATGAAAAGAATAATATCTATTTTATTATCTGCTTTTATGGTATGTAATTGTTTACCGTCTATGGCGATTTATGCAGAAGAAGAAATTGAAGAAGATACAATAGAGGAAGTTGAACAAGAAGATACTATTGATGAAGGAATAGACGATGAAGAAACTTTTGAAAGTGATGTACAAGAAGAAGTTGTAGAACAACAAATCGCTGAAGATGAACAATTAAGTGAAGAATATAAAGAAGGGGATATGTCTTTATTAGAATACATCTATGTAGGTAACTCATCTGTTTCTTCTAATGAAAACGAAACGATTGTTGTTTCTATGAACGAAACGGTAGAATCAATGTCTATTATCGTTGAAGGAAATGGGACTACTCAAGAAATTCAAGAAACAAATTCTATTGATAATTTACATGAATTTACGAAAGTCTATTCTGTTTCTGGCTCTTATACAGTAAATGAAATTCATTATCAACTAAATGATGAATATTTTAAATTAGTATTAAGTGATGCACAAATGGATGTGAAGTTTGGCGTGAATCAAGAATATGATGGATATGATGAAGATGAAGGTATTTATATAGATTTAGAAGACAAATCCTCTAATGAAGGTATAACTTTAACGGATGAAGAACAATTATCTATCGCAACCATTGATCTTGGTGAAAGTGATGGTGTTGAAGAAATTGCGGATGCGATTGAAAATGCAGAAGAATTGAATGAAGATTCAAGTCTTGTTTCTACTGTTTTATCAGCATTTTCAACCGAAGTACAAGCAGAAGAAAATGGAACTTTTGTGATTTGTCTAGATCCAGGTCATGGAGGAAGTGATTCTGGGGCAGTTGGTATCAATAATGTTTTAGAAAAGAATCTTACTTTGAAAATCGCAACATATTTAAAAGGATATCTAGAACAATACGATGGCGTAAAAGTAGTGATGACTCGAACAGATGATTCTACTAATCCTAGCCTTTACCAAAGAGCTAAAATTGCGGCTGATAATAACGCAGATATCTTTATTAGTATTCATTTAAATGCCAATACTGGTACTTCATATGGAGCTGAAGTTTATTATCCATATTCAAATTATCGCTCTGATTTAGGTGAAGTTGGTAAAACATTTGCTGCACAAATTCAAAGTGAGTTAGCAGGTTTAGGTATTTATAATCGTGGAATTAAAGTAAGATTAATTGATACAAATGCTTCTGATTGGAAAGACTATGCCTATCCGGATGGTTCGGATGCAGATTACTATGGAATTATTCGCCATAGTAAGAACTTAGGTGTACCTGGAATTATTATTGAACACTGTTTTATTGATAATTACAGTGATTATGTAAATTACTTAAGTTCAGATGCTAAGCTTCAACAATTAGCACAGGCTGATTGTAAAGCGATAGTTTCTGCCTATAATTTAGTAAGTGAAAGTAGAAAAAATACAGTACAGTATAATTCTTATCTTCAAAATGTTGGATGGCAAGGTGTTGCTTATAATGGGGCAACAAGTGGTACCACAGGTGCTTCACTTCGTGTAGAAGCTTTAAAAATGAAACTTTACGATTGTGATTATAGTGGGGATATTTTATATCGAAGCTATGTTCAGGAAACTGGTTGGGAATCAGAGTGGCTTAGTAGTAATGAAATAAGTGGAACAACAGGTCAAAGTAAACGAATAGAAGCCATTCAGATAAAATTAGATGGTGATATATCTAATTATTATAATATTTACTATCGTGTTCATGTTGCCAATATCGGTTGGCTTGATTGGGCAAAAAATGGAGAAAAAGCTGGAACGTATGGTTATAATTATCAAATAGAAGCTGTTCAAATTAAACTTGTAAAGAAAGATGAAAGTGCTCCAGGAAGCACGGCAAGCCCATACGTTGCGATTGAAACTAAAGACACAACAGTAGAAAATCCTACCAATGATGTGCTATATTCTACACATGTTGAAAATGTTGGATGGCAAGGATATGTGAAAAATGGAGATGTAGCAGGAACATCTGGTCAATCTTTACGTTTGGAAGGAATAAAAATTAAATTACAGAATAAAGGTTATACTGGTTCTATTGAATATCGAACACACATTCAAAATGATGGTTGGGAGAGTAGTTGGAAATCAGATGATAATTTATCAGGTACATCCGGACAATCTTTGCGTTTAGAGGCCATTCAAATAAAGCTGACTGGTGAAATAGCTGAGCATTTTGATGTCTACTATCGAGTTCATTGTGAAAACATTGGATGGATGGGATGGGCTTCTAATGGACAATATGCTGGTACATCAGGCTATTCATATCGTCTAGAAGCTATTCAAATTGTACTAGTAGAAAAAGGTGGTGAAGCACCTGGAAGCACAAATAATTCCTATATTGGAGTAAATGGAGAAAGCAATAATCAATTGATCTCTTATCAAACGCATATTGAAAATATTGGATGGCAAACATCAAAATATGATGGCACTATGTCTGGAACAAGTGGACAATCTTTACGATTAGAAGGTATTAAGATTTCTAAATCGGATGCACTTTCAAATCTAGAGGGTTCAATTGAATACTGTACACATGTACAGAATATTGGATGGCAAGATTATGTAAAAGATGGAGAAATGTCTGGAACCAGTGGGCAATCTTTACGTTTGGAAGCCATAAAGATACGTTTAACAGATGATTTAGCTGATCAATATGATGTATATTATCGTGTTCATGTAGAAAACTTTGGGTGGTTAGATTGGGCATGTAATGGAGAAAGTGCCGGAAGTTCAGGTTATTCTTATCGACTAGAAGCCATTCAAATTATGCTAGTAAAAAAAGGAGAACAAGCTCCTGGTGCAACGACGACTCCTTATTACACTAAAAATTCTAGCGAAATAAATACGAATAATATTATGGGAACTTCTACAGTTACGGTTCAACAAATGGTTGCTTTTTATAAGAAATACAATTCAGATTTTGATACATTCACAAATTATGGAACCACTTATGATGGATGCTTATCTGAAGGTGGATGTTCATCTATTGAAGAATTCTGTCAAATGTATTTAGAAGAAGCAAATGCAGAAGGTGTTCGAGCAGAAGTTGCCTTTGCTCAGGCTATGCATGAAACTGGATTTTTAAAATATGGCGGAGATGTCAAACCAAATCAATATAATTATGCAGGATTAGGTGCTACTGGAAATGGAAATCCAGGAAATAGTTTTGAGGATGTTCGAACAGGAATTCGAGCACAAATTCAACATTTGAAAGCCTATGCTTCAACAGATTCTTTAAACAATGAATGTGTTGATGTACGTTTTGATTATGTAACTAGAGGATGTGCACCAACAATCGATTTATTGTCACAAAAATGGGCTACTAGTTCAACCTATGGACAAACCATTATAAATATGATGAATGAATTATTGAATATGTAAAGCAGAGTAATATGCTCTGCTTTAAGTGTTGTAGTTAAGGAGTTATTATGTACGATTATTTAGTAGTAGGGTCTGGTTTGTATGGAGCTGTATTTGCTCATGAAGCCAAAGCAAAAGGAAAAAGTGTATTAGTAATAGATAAAAGAAATCATATTGCTGGTAATGTCTATTGTGAAGAAATAGAAGGTATTAATGTTCATAAATATGGAGCTCATATCTTTCATACCAATAATAAAGAAGTATGGAACTATGTGAATCAGTTTATTGAATTCAATCGATTTACTAATTCTCCCGTAGCTAACTATAAAGGAGAACTTTATTCTATGCCATTTAATATGTATACCTTTAATAAGATGTGGGGATGTACAACCCCTCAAGAGGCAGAAACAATTATTAACGAACAAAGAAAAGAAATCGTAGGAGAACCTAAAAATTTAGAAGAACAAGCTATTAGTTTAGTAGGAAGAGATATCTTTGAAAAACTAGTAAAAGGATATACTGAAAAACAATGGGGAAGAGACTGTAAGGATCTACCAGCCTTTATTATCAAACGATTACCGGTACGATTAACATTTGATAATAACTATTTCAATGCTTTGTATCAAGGTATCCCAATGGGAGGATATACAAGGCTTGTTTCTAATATGCTTGAAGGAATTGAAGTACAATTAAATACAGATTATTTAGAAAAGAAAGAATACTATGATTCTATAGCTGATAAGGTAATCTATACAGGAGCGATTGATGCTTACTTTGATTATTGTTTAGGAAATCTAGAATATAGAAGTGTTCGTTTTGAAACAGAAGTATTGGATATGCCAAACTTTCAAGGAAATGCAGCAGTCAACTATACAGATAGAGAAACACCATATACTCGTATTATTGAACATAAATGGTTTGAATTTGGAACACAACCAAAAACCGTTATATCAAAAGAATATTCTAGTGAATGGAAACCAGGGGATGAACCCTATTATCCAGTGAATGATGAAAAGAACAGTAACCTGTATTCTAGATACAAAGAACTGGCAGACAAAGAAGAAAAAGTATTCTTCGGTGGAAGACTAGGAGAATATAAATACTATGATATGGATGCCGTCATTGCATCCGCATTGGAATTCTGTAAAAAAGAATTGAAATAGTTTGATTTATTGATAATATAGATATGCAAAATAGAAAACGTAGCCCATATACTATTTCTATTTTGCGTTTTTTTCTTTGAATAATTG
>R14__coassemble_1760_pt1 | contig 10228 bp, 14 predicted proteins | sample R14__metabat2_low_PE_009 | metagenome-assembled genome bin R14 | reverse complement strand
CTTATTATTACTTCGTTTATAAATTAAAATGATAAGTCAAAAAATAAACGTTATGTTTACAAATCATAAAATAATATGTTAAAATAAACACAAGAAAGGAGGTTAATGATATGTTTGAGAAGAATTTGAAGTATTATCGATTAAAAAACAATATGAGTATGAAAGATTTAGCAATTGCTTGTGGGGTTACTCCTATGACAATCTCAAACTATGAAAGTGGTAAAAGAAGACCAGATATGGATACTATTGAAAAATTAGCTTCTGTTTTGGGAATTCATGTGATTGATTTTCTTGAATCTAGAAATTCAAACCTTGTATTTAATCATCGAGAGTTTCGTAAGCATTCATCTTTAACAAAAACTCAGCAGGAATTTGTTCAGGAATCAGTAGAAGAATACTTTTGTAGATTTTTTGATACTGTCGAATATCTGGGAGGAAATCCTCTTCCAACACCACCTGAATGCCATAAGCTTATTAGAACCGGAGATATTGAAGAAGATGCAAAAATGTTAAGAAAAACTCTTGGTTTACAAAAAGAAGGTCCTATCGATGAGCTTATTGGAATATTAGAAAATAAGGGGGTTTTGGTTCTTGAGTTAGATATTGACAATGATCGTTTTTTTGGGATGAATGGTACAGTCAATGAATATCCTTATATTGTTATTAATAAGAACATGAATCCAGAGCGTAAACGCACTACAACTCTTCATGAAATTGCTCATATAATGTTCTTTTGGGATGATGAGAAACATAGTAAGAATGAAAAAGAAGCAACTGCAATTGCCGGTGCTTTTCTCATTACAAAAAATGATCTTTTTAGGGAATTAGGACAACGAAAAACTGCACTTACAAAAGATTTGGTTCTTGTTTGCCAAGAGTATGGTATTTCAATGTATCTTCTTGTAAAAAGAGCAGCACAGGTTGGAATTATTTCTGAGAACCTAGAAAAGGACTTTTATATTAGAGCCAATAAAGCAAATTGGAGAAAAAACGAGCCTAGACGAGTAAAAAAAATTGAGGAGCCACTACTTTTTAAACAGTTAGTATATAGGGCTGTAAATGAAGAAGGAATTAACATCCAAAGAGGTGCAGAACTTCTGAAAATGTCTGTTTCAGAAATGGAAGAATTTTGTGGATTGATGGAGGTATAAGGCTTGGAATATATAAGCAGTGATACCAATGTTTGGGTGGATTTTAATTCTATATCAAGAATAGGTCTTCCGTTCAGATTAGATTGCAAGTACATTATGTATAAAGAAGCACTTCGAAAGGAGATTGTTACTCCGCCTGAATTATTATCAGAATTGTACAAATTGGGATTGGAGGGAGTGAACCTTACTATAGAAGAATTCTTTTATGCACAGGATATAGCAAGTAAGTATAAAAAACTCTCAGGCTATGATAGAACTGCATTAGCAATAGCAAAATTTCGTGGCATTCCTTTATTAACCGGAGATCGACCTCTAAGAAGTGCAGCAATACAGGAAAAAGTTCAAGTTTTTGGAACAATTGGTCTTCTCGATAAACTTTATGAAGGTAAATATATCAATAAATTAGAATATAAATTCTGTTTGGAAAGCTTTCTTGAACATTCAGAAAGAAGAATACCACCAGATGAGCTAAAGAAGCGACTTGAGCTACTTCGATAATACATTTAGATAAAAAAAGCACATAACAAATTTTATTTTGCTAGTGCCTTTTTTGAGAATCTTGTTAGATCCTCTCTCGCAAAGATTATTCTAACAGATTCTCAAAAAGTTGACAACAACAGTCTGATGAAAAAAAGTTAGGCAAGAATTGGCAACTAATGAGAAGGTTATAATGATTTTTTAATTGTATGCCTTCTTGCTCTAGCTAATCTTTAAAAGGATTGGTTATTTTTATTGTCTTATAAAAGGAGGTGTATGTAGTGATACACGGATTAAATGATTATGAAAAATTTAAAGTGCTGAGACCTGTTCTTGGAAATCATATTCTGGATGAACAAGATTTACCAGTGATGCACAAAATCACAGAGGAAGCAATTAATATTTCAAAGGCTGTTCCACTTAATATTAAAAATTTGAGTGCAAAATATGATAACTCAGATAAGATTGTTCTTCCCTTCAATTATGATAAGGACATTTTAAAATATTGGAATGATCCTTTGAAATATATACCAACTTTGCAAACGACTATGGCGATAGGTACGCCAGATTATAGTGCATACATTAATATGAATCCAAATGAGATAAAGCACAATGTTTATATGAACAGATGGTTAGGATGTCTATGGCAATACTATGGCATAAACGCAATTCCAACTATACCATGGGCTTTGCCAGATACTTATGATGTTTGTTTTGGCGGTGTAGAAAAGGGTGGAATTGTTATTATCTCAACTGTAGGATGCACAGAACACCTTGATATATTTTATGATGGCTTTGAAAAAATGAAAATTAGTATAGAACCATCTCTAATAGTAGTTTATGGAGATATGTTACCGGGTATGTATGGAAGATTTGTCAATTATTCTTATAGTGAAGCTTTTAATTCAAATCGACAGGCATACAAACAATTGAGCCTTTTTGATTCAACAATGATTTTCGAAAGAAAGAGAGGTAACTAATTATGGGTAGTAGAGGTGCATTTCAAGATGTAAATAACGGAAATTTTAATTTTGTAGAAGGAGGTCAGACATATCATTCAATAGGAGAAGTAGATGGGGTAAAAGTGCTTGTGAAAACTAGTGGTTCTGTAAAGGCACCAGAATACTCCCATACAGATAATAGGGAATATGCGATTGTACAGAACGGTATGCTCAAGCATCTGACTTTTTACGATGAAAACCACAAGCAGACTGTAAGTATTGATCTTGCACATAGCCATAATGGTTTGCAACCGCACAAGCATCTGAATTTAAATCATAATGATAAGGGAATTGCAATCACAAAGGAAGAACAAGCATTGGTGGATAAGATTTGCAGGAGGTATAATTTAAAATGAGAATTAATGAATACAATTCTTTAGAGGAATTTATTTTTGAATATTGTAAGGGCAGGGAAGACTCGTCTTCAAATAATGAACATAAACAGAGATTTATGGGAATAGAATTTAAAAGTAATGGTATAATATACCGTATGTGTAGAGAACCTTTTGATGAGAAATATACACCAATATTACCTAATGGTAAGCCTGGATTATATAACGTTATGATTATGCATTGCGAAAAAAAAGGATATCCTATGGCAGATACTTTTGAGTCTATTGGTTGGTATGATAGTCTAGAGAGTATGCTAGATAGTTGTAAACTAGGAAATAATCTTTTTAAAGAAGTTATTGTTGCAGAGGATACAGAAATTTTAGGAAAAGATTAGTATAAGTTGAAGTAAATCCCAATGTTACCATTTTACAAATAATCGTGACTATAATATTTCTGTAAAATCATAAAAGCACCTAAAAATACTGATTTTTATGTTTTTTGGTGTTTTTTAATCCATTAAACGACAAAAGAGTAAAATATGTCTATTTTAATTGTTGTGCAGGGGTATTCAAATAAATAATTATTTAAGGACAAAAACAGACGTTTTATGTGAGTCAATGCAAGCATTGATTCGCTTTTTTATTATATGTTTTCAGGAATGTTCTCACAAAGATATTCATACAAAATAAAAAACTTCGAAAGTGCTTTAAATAAAGGCTTTTCGAAGGTTTTGTTTACAAATGACAGGGTGGTACGGGCGAATTAGTTCGCTAATCGCACTTAAAAAGTACTAATTTTGTATGTTTTTGGGTGTTTTTTAGTCTATTAAACTATCCTTATCCGAACATTATCATATACACATGTTACCAAAAGTTTCCCAAATAAAAGATAATTTTTATAAACTTCATATAAGATAAAACAATTTTAGAATATCATTGACAATATAGGATAAATCCTATATCCTTGAATTAAGGAGAAAGTGATGGATAAGTTTGAAGTTGAATTTTATGAAACAGAAAATGGCAAACAACCTGCAAAAGAATTTCTATTAAGTCTAGATATAAAAATGCGAGCCTAAATGGTTAATACTATTTCAATTTTGCAGGATAACGGATATGAATTAAGAGAACCATATTCTAAACACTTAGCAGAAGGAATATTTGAGCTTCGAGCTAAAGTTGGGTCTAACATCACGCGAGTCCTTTATTTCTTTTATATAGATAAGCATATTATACTTACTAATGGATTTATTAAAAAAACGCAGAAAACACCATCAAAAGAAATTGAAAAAGCTAAGAAATACAGAGCTGATTATTTACGAAGAAAGGAGAACCGTATATGAGCGTAAAATTTGATGATTTCCTTCAGGAACAACTACAAGATCAAGAATTTCGTAAGGAATATGAAGCACTTCAACCAGAACGAGCTATTATCCAAGCAATAATTGATGCCCGGCAAAGTTCTGGTATGACACAGAAAGAATTATCTGAAAAGACAGGAATTGCCCAAGGAGATATTAGTAAATTAGAAAAAGGAAATGCAAATCCTTCTATTAAAACTTTGCAGAGATTAGCAGCTGGCATGAATATGGTATTAAAAGTTGAATTTATTCCTGCATCTCTGGCAAATAAATAATTATTTAAGGACAAAAACAAACGTTTTATTTGAGTCAATGCAAGCATTGATTCACTTTTTTATTATATGTTCTCAGAAATGTTCTCACAAAGATATTCATACAAAATAAAAACCTTCGAAAGTGCTTTAAATAAAGGCTTTTCGAAGGTTTTGTTTATTCACTGGCAGGGGTGGTAGGAATCGAACCCACATCAACGGTTTTGGAGACCGCTATCTTAGCCTTTGGACGACACCCCTAAGTGCTTGTTTATTATAGCTAACAAATTTAGATATTGCAAGCAAAAAATAAAAATAGCGAAATATACTTCGCTATCTTTTAACCTTGTGTTTGATTTTTCTTAATCCTTGATATAGATTATATTGCTTTTTATTACAGATATATACAAAGTCTCCAATTAATTCTTCTACATCGGCATTGAATCCTTTTTTAAATGTATAGACTCCATAATCATCGGCATCTTCGGAGAAATTACCACTAATACCATAGAAATTGTATTGTTCTATGTTATGTTGAAGTCCATATTTAATCATTTCCCATTGAATGGCATATGGACCTTTAAAATGCTTATATTTATCATCAGATCCTGAGAATAAATAAATGATTTCATGATGGCATACCACAAACATGGCGGCTCCTAATGGTAATTCCTTACCATGTTCTTTTTCTAATTCTAATGCTTCCTCATATCTCTTTTTAGAAGAATCATAGACTTGTTTACATTTGGCAAGTCTAGATTTATTTTTCTTGGATAATTCTTCCATGGCTTCAAATTCTTGAATTTGAGCTTCATTTTCTGTCATGTCTTTATAATATCTATTTTTATAATCTTCAATATCTAAATAGGCATAGTAGACAATCATGTCATCTTTAAAACAATCCATGAAATTTTGATAATATTGAAGAGTAGGGCGATAGAAGTTTCTTCGATCTCCACATTCATCAACAATATCTTTTAATATCTGTAATTCATCTCTTTTTAATTGTTTTAATTGAATTCCCATTTTCACTGTATTGTTGATGTTTTGACGTGTACGAATATTCATTTCTTTTAAGATAGTTTCTTCATTTGTATCTTTTAAATTTAAAACAGACATCCATCTTGGTTCAAAATCATCATCGTGTGTAATTCTAAATCCTTGATGCTTGAATCCATGTTTTTCAAAGACTTGCACTAATTCATCTCGTTTATAGCCTTCTATTGGATTTCCATCTTTATCATGGGCCTGGTAAGTAATGTAAGGATCACATTTATAATATAAACATTTATGTTCTTTTAAATACTCTTCTAAAGCACTTAAAAAGGAATCGACTAAAGATAAATTATCATAATCAATCATAAATCCACGTAAAGATTGATATAATTTATATCCCATAAATATATCTAAAGATACTAAAGCTGTACAAGCTAATAATGTATCGTTTTCTTTATATCCTAATAAAACAGAATTCCAATTTTGGCATTCTTTAAATTTACACATAGAAACAGATTGCCAAAAGTTTTGGTTTTCATATGTATCTCTAAAATCATTGAATTCTTGTTCACTTATTTCAATTAATTTCATAAATCCACCTCGGCATTAGTTTATATTAAATAGATAAAAAATACAAATTATCTTTTTTTGGGATAAAATCGGTCTAAAAATTGACAAAATATAAGGATGTTTATATAATTTTTCTGTTATTAAAGGAGGACTCGTAATGTCCAGTCAAGTAGTAGTCGGAACCCAGTGGGGAGACGAAGGAAAAGGAAAAATCGTCGATGTTTTAGCTGAAAAAGCAGATATGATTGTGCGCTTCCAGGGAGGAGACAATGCCGGTCATACCGTAATTGTGAATGGAAAAAAATATGTACTTCACTTATTACCTAGTGGAGTGTTACACCAGGATGCAACATGTATTATTGGACCAGGTGTGGTATGCAATCCATTTGTGCTTTTAGATGAAATGAAAACATTGGAAGATGGAGGATTAACATGTGATCACATCATTATTAGTGATCGTGCCCAGATGTTGATGCCATATCATCGTTATCAAGATAAATTAGAAGAGGAAGCAGCAAACAATAAAATTGGTACAACGCAAAGAGGTATTGGACCATGCTACTCCGATAAATATGCACGTCGTGGAATTCGTTACCATGAATTTATTGATTTCGAAAGCTTTAAAAAGAAATTAAAAGAAGTTTTAGACTTTAAGAATCAATTGTTCACAAAAGTCTATGGAGCCCAGCCTATGGATTATGATTCAATGGTAGCTGACTTTGAAAAAATCTATGACAAGATTGTTCCAATGATCAAAGAAACAACCCATATGGTGAATGAAGCATTAGATGCCAATAAGACTGTTCTTTTTGAAGGGGCACAGGCAATGATGCTGGATATTAATTACGGAACGTATCCATACGTTACATCTTCTTCACCAACTAGCGCCGGTGTTGCCACAGGAGCAGGTGTAGCTGTCAATCGTATTAAAACAATCTGTGGTGTTGTAAAGGCATACTCAACACGCGTTGGAGAAGGACCATTCGTTACAGAATTGTTAGACCAACAAGGAGAATGGATTCGTACAACGGGTGGAGAATATGGAGCGACAACAGGTCGTCCAAGACGTTGTGGATGGCTGGACTTATTGGTTGTAAAACATGCAACGATTATGAATGGTTTAACAGATATCGTGATTACGAAGATTGATGTTTTAACAGGATTAGATACCATTAAAGTCTGTGTTGGATATGAAATCGATGGACAAGTCTATGATTATATTCCATCTGATCAGGCTGTTGTTGCCAAAGCAAAACCAGTTTATAAAGAATTTGCTGGATGGAAAGAAGATATTTCTAAAATGTCTACCTATGACCAATTGCCTCAAAACTGTAAAGACTATTTGAAATTCATCGAAGACTTTGCCGGATGTCGTATTTCTATGGTTTCAGTTGGACCCGATCGTGTCAACAATATTTATATTCATGAGATTGTGTAAACAATCTCTTTTTTGGTGTGAAATATGAAGGGAATTATTTTTGATATGGATGGTACCATGTACGATTCAGAAACCATTTATCGTGAAATGTGGTATCACTTACCAGAGGAATATGGATGCAAACCATGCGCTCAATTATGCGTTGATATGTGTGGAACCAATGGAGAAAATTCAAGGAAAGTTGTTCGTAAATATTTTCCAAATTTGGATCCATATGAATTTATACAAAGAGGGACACAAAGATATAAAGAAATTGTATGGAATAAGCAACCAGAGGCAAAACCAGGGCTGTTTGAAATACTGGAATACTGTAAAAAACATCAATATAAAATGGGAATTGCCAGTGGAAGCTTAAAAGAAATAATAGAATTAAATTGTAAAAGAGACCATATCGACTCTTATTTTGATTGTATGGTTTCTGGCCATGATGTAGACAATGGAAAACCAGCTCCTGATATTTTTTTAGAAGCCTGTAAACAATTAGCGTTGGCTCCGAAAGACTGCATTGTGATTGAAGATGGAAATAATGGGATATTGGCAGCAAACAATGCAGGGTGTCTAGCCATGATGGTATTGGATGTATGTGAGCCAAGTGAAGAGGTAAAAGAAATAGCCTATGGGATTTATCATTCTTTAAATGAAATCATCCCTGTATTAGAAAAGATGGAGAAATAGTATGAAAAGAAAATGTGCAAAAGAGGCTTTACAGTTTATTCGGGATGGTATGATTGTAGGCCTTGGTGGAGGAAGTACCATTGGATATTTATGTGAATACATCAAAGAAAACCAATTAAATATACAAGTTGTCACACCTTCTTATTCCACAGCGATGAAATGTAAAGAATTAGAAATATCTGTCATCCCTACTTATTTAGTCGATCATGTAGATGTGGCTTTTGATGGATGTGATGAAGTGGATAAAAATTGCGTTGCTTTAAAGAGTGGAGGTTCCATTCATACGCGTGAAAAGATTATTGGATCTATGGCAGATCGTTATATTTTATTAGTCGATTCCAGTAAAGTCGATGATACATTGGAATTTAAATATCCAGTGGTTGTGGAAATTGTTCCAGATGCTTATTTAAGTGTAAAAAAGAAGTTATCAAATTTAGGGGCTAAAGTACAAGATCGTATTTATGAAAAGAAAGATGGAATGATTATATCCGACCAGGGAAACATGATTGTAGAGGCTTATTTTCAAAAGGGTATGGATCTAAAAGAATTGAATACTACATTATTGACTATGCCTGGTATTGTAGATACTTCTTTATTTTATGGAATTGTAACAGATGTGATTGTATATACAGACCATGGATTTGAATATATTCAAAAATAATTAGTTGAAAATAACAGTAAAGAACAGTAAAGAATAGTAAAAGAAAGTTAAAACAGTAAAAGAGAGTATAAATTAAAAGGTTGATTATGAATAAAAAATATTTCTTTTTTGATATTGATGGAACCATTACAGATGATACGACAAAGAAACCTGTTCCATCGGCATTAGTGGCTTTAGATAAACTACAAGAAGCAGGTCATTTTGTGGCCATTGCCACAGGACGTGCGCATTATAAAGCACGTTGGTTTTTAGATACCGTTAATATTAAGAACATGGTTTGTTGTGGTGGAGGGGGACTTGTCATTGACAATGAACTTATAGAAAATACCCCACTGGATTTAGAAAAAGCCAAAAAAATTGTGAAAGAAGCAGAGTCCTTAGGAATTGGAATTTTATTGATGCTGGATGATTCTAAAAAGTGTTATTCAAAAAATGATCTATTTAGAAATCAAGTAGGCGAAAGAAAAGAGCCAACAGAATATGTGATTGATCCGACTTTAGATTATGATAAGTTGACAGCCATCTACAAAATCTATTTAGCTGTATCAAAGGAGGATGAATACAAACTCACAACAAAAGATTTATTAGGAAATCTTCGCTATGTGCCAGATTATTTAATGTTTCAATATGATGCTAAAGATCAAGGCATTATTCGAATGGTTGAGCATGTCGACGGAAAGATAGAAGATGTTGTTGTGTTTGGAGATGCAGAAAATGATTTGGTTATGTTTGATCCTAGATGGACATCGGTTGCCATGGGAAATGCTTGTCAGGCGTTAAAAGAAAAAGCGACCTATATAACCGATCGCAATGTTGATGATGGTATCTATAATATCTGTATAAAACAAGGGTGGTTTAAAGAATAAAAGGGCATATAAAATGTCCTTTTTTAATACGGTTCTTTTTTGTCGGTTCGATCTAAAAGATAATCTACGCTCGTGTTGTAGTAATCAGCTAGTTTCATTAACTGTTCAAGAGGTATGGAACGGTCATCATTTTCGTATCTTGAATAAGTTCTTTGAGTCACATTAAGATACTTAGCGATATCAGCTTGCGTTAAATCGTTGTCTTCTCTTAAATCTCGAATTCTTTTCAATTTCATAATGGTTCACCCCATCTATTCAATTTCATTATATAGTTAGAAAAAAGTTTTTATGAAAATAAGTCCAAAAATGTCTAAAAATTGTTCGAAAATGCACATTTCTGTATAAAAAAGTGATAATTAGTGTTTGTTTGCATGATAACGGTTACAAATTATGAAAAAAACTATAATTTATTCTTTTCATTACGAAAAAAAAGGATAAAATATAAATAT
>R14__coassemble_1748_pt1 | contig 10313 bp, 7 predicted proteins | sample R14__metabat2_low_PE_009 | metagenome-assembled genome bin R14 | reverse complement strand
GAAAAAGGAATATTACACATTAATATCAAAAGCATCCACTTATAACGAACAATAAAATTTAAATCTTCTCATAAAAAAGGAACAGAAATTAATATTCTATTTTAGGAATTTTTGGTTCCTTTTTTTATTGGAGTTATAAATGTAAAAAGTATGTAAAATTTAAATGATTCAAGTAAAACTAAGTTGAAAATGAGGTAAAGTAAACGTAAAATATAAATAATAGCGATTATGTATTTAATCAAAGAGAGTAGAATAAAAATAATTTAGGAGAAGAAAGATGGGTACAATTTTAATTTCTTTAATGGGAGGACTTGGTCTGTTCCTTGCTGGTATGAACATGATGAGTCATGGTATAGAAAAGGTTGCCGGTGAAAAATTGCGTTCAATTCTAGAAGCTTTTACTAAAACAAAATTTTTAGGGTTGGCTGTTGGATTATTCTTTACGGCCGTGATTCAGTCATCTAGTGCAGCGACTTCTATGACAGTCAGCTTCGTTAACTCTGGGTTAATGAATTTATCACAGGCGAGTGGAATTATTCTAGGTGCCAACATTGGTACAACAGTTACGGCATTATTGGTTGCTTTTAAATTAAGTGCAGTTGCCCCTATATTCGTTTTAGCAGGAGCTATTATGTGCAATTTCTTTAAAGCACCTATGGTTAAGAAGTCTGGTGAAATTGTATTAGGATTTGGTATCTTATTTATGGGTATCTCATCTATGTCAAGTGCTATGAGTCAATTAAGAGACATGCAAGTGGTTATTGATTTCTTAGCTAATTTCACAAACCCAATTTTAGGTGTTTTACTTGGAACAGTTATTACTTCTGTTGTTCAATCATCTTCTGTCACAGTATCTATTCTGGTTGTTATGGCAAGCCAGGGATTGGTTGACTTACGTATCTGTATGTTCGTTATTTTAGGATGTAACATTGGTGCTTGTACTTCCGCTGTATTAACTGGTTTACAAGGTGGGAAAAATGCAAAGCGTACGGCTTTGATCCACTTATTATTTAATATCTTTGGAACAATCTTAATGTTTATCTTATTATTGATATTCCCTGATATTATCCAAAACATTGTTAAAGCGATAGCTGGTAGTGGAACGGATTCAGGAACATTAGGAAGACAAATTGCGTATACTCACTTCTTGTTCAAAGTATTCCAGGTCATTGTATTCTATCCATTTATGAATTTCATCATCAAGTGTACATACTTACTTGTTCCTGGTGAAGATGCTACTGAAGTTACAGGTGATGAATTCCAATTACAATATATTGGTACTGCTTTACCAGATCCTGCCATTGCGGTTTATGTCGCGACACAGGAAATGGAACGTATGGCTTATATGGCATTTAATAACTTAAACTTAGCTGTTGAATGTTTAATTGATGCCGATGCGCAAGGTGCTGAACAAGTTTATGAAACTGAAAAATATGTAAACTACTTAGATGCGAAGATTAATGAATATTTAGTAGATATCAACCAGAATGCCATTCCTTTAGGAGATGCTAGAAAGATTGTTTCTTACTTCCAGGTTGTTGGAGATATTGAACGAATTGGTGATCATGCCAAGAGCATTGTGGATTTAATTCCTAAGATGAATGAAGCGGACTTAAAATTATCTGATAAAAGTGCAAATGAGTTACGTGATATGATGATTGCTGTCAATAAGATTTTGGAAGAATCATTAAATATGTTCATAACGGGAGATGAAAGCCATATGTCAGAAATCAGTATGTTGGAAGACAAAATTGATGAAATGGAAGAAACTCTTCAACAAAAACACATTGATCGTTTGACACGTGGAGAATGTTCAGCACAAACAGGAGTATTTTTTGCGGATGTATTATCTGGCTTAGAAAGAGTCGGAGATCATGCTGCCAACATTGCTTTTGCTTTAAAGAGCAAGAGTGTTGATGATATAGCTCACATTTAGAAGATATGAAAATATCTTCTTTTTTTAAACTTGATTTATGATAATATAAGACTACAGATTAAAGGAGAATAACATGAAAAGAGAACTAGTCATCGTAATCGATTTTGGTGGTCAATATAATCAATTAGTTGCAAGACGTGTTCGTGAATGCAATGTATATTGTGAGATTTATTCATACAAGACACCTTTGGATAAAATTAAAGCCATGAATCCAAAAGGTATTATTTTAACAGGTGGACCAAATAGTTGTTATGAAGAAAATTCACCTACTTGTTCAAAGGAATTATTTGAATTAGGCATTCCTGTATTGGGTTTATGTTATGGAGCTCAATTAATGCAGCATGTATTAGGTGGAAAAGTAGAAAAAGCGGATGCTAGAGAATATGGAAAAACAGCCTTAACTCATAAAAATAACTCAGTATTATTTGAAGGAGTTCCTACAGAATCATCTGTATGGATGTCTCATTTTGACTATATTTCAAAAGTGGCACCTGGATTTGAAGTTACTTCAACTACAGATAATTGTCCTTGTGCTTCTTGTGAAGATAAAGAAAATGATAACTATGCGATTCAATTCCATCCAGAAGTATTACATACAGAGTATGGAAAAACCATTTTAAATAACTATGTTATGAAAATATGTAAGTGTGCAGGAGATTGGAAAATGGATGCTTTTGTAGAAGAACAAGTAAAAGCAATCCGTGAAAAAGTACAAGATGGGAAAGTCTTACTAGCTTTATCAGGTGGTGTTGACTCATCTGTATTAGCTGCTCTTTTAGCAAAGGCTATTGGAAATCAGTTGACATGTGTCTTTGTGGATCATGGACTACTTAGAAAAAATGAAGGAGATGAAGTCGAAGGTATCTTTGGAAAAGGCGGAGACTTTGATATTAACTTCATTCGTGTCAATGCTCAAGAACGATATTACGCAAAATTAGCGGGTGTAACAGAACCTGAAAGAAAACGTAAGATTATTGGAGAAGAATTCATTCGTGTATTTGAAGAAGAAGCCAAAAAGATTGGTGCTGTTGATTTCTTAGCGCAAGGAACCATCTATCCTGATGTTGTTGAATCTGGATTAGGTGGAGAGAGTGCTGTTATTAAATCTCATCATAATGTAGGTGGATTACCTGATTATGTTGACTTTAAAGAAATCATAGAACCATTACGTAACTTATTTAAAGATGAAGTACGTAAAGTAGGATTAGAACTAGGTTTACCTGAATTTTTAGTATATAGACAACCTTTCCCAGGACCAGGACTTGGAATTCGTATTATTGGGGATGTAACAGGTGAAAAGGTTAAAATTGTTCAAGATGCAGACTATATCTATAGAGAAGAAGTAGATAAAGCAGCAAAAGCTTATAAAGAAGAACATGGACAAGAAGCGCCATGGATGCCAAACCAATACTTTGCCGCTCTAACAAATGTTCGTTCTGTTGGTGTTATGGGTGATGAAAGAACTTATGATTATGCAGTCGTTGTAAGAGCGGTACGTACTATTGATTTCATGACAGCTGAAGCTGCCCAAATTCCATTTGATGTTCTACAAACGGTTATGAGTCGAATCATTAATGAAGTACGTGGAGTCAATCGTGTATTCTATGATCTAACTTCGAAACCTCCTGGAACAATCGAGCTCGAATAGGAACAATTGCAAAAAAGAATGACTAAAAATGCGATAAATAAGGCATTTTATGATGATTTTTACTAAAGAGAATTGCAAAAGTGAAAAAAATAATCACTTAAATTTGCAATTCTTTTTTTGATTTAAAAATGGAGTAAGTCAAAATTAAGATCTCTCCATTTTAGTGTGTATATTATTTGCACGAAGCTTTATTAGTCAATAAATCATAAAGAAGTAGAACCATGCTGGTACACGGTCCTTACAAAATGCAAACCATTTTTCTGTCTAGAAATATATTGTCATTACAAATACCCTTTATCAATTGATGTGTGATATTTAGATAATATTAAATATTTTTACTCAACGGCCCAATATCCACTTTTTCTAGATCCTACTCTTTTAATGTAGCCGTTTTTTACTAATGTGCTTAAATGTCTTGAAATTGTTGGTTCGGATTTTCCTGTGATTTTTGATAATTGTTGCGTAGTCAAATATTTATTATTTCTTAGTTCTGTAATAATCATCTCATCTAATTGATTTATTCTATCATTTATTACATCATTTATTCTATCATTTAGATAATCTTTTTTTCTATTAAAAATAAATGTAAAGCCAAATTCATCATTTATGTATTTGTAATCAATATTATTTTGAGCACACAAAGTAAATGCTCTATCAAATCCTGTTCCAAAAGAATCGATATATCCATACTTAAATAGAGTTGAGGCAATTAAAATATTTCTGATTTTACTTCCCACATTTCCGCTAGCAAATCGAATTGGATCAATGTCATTTAATATTGATCCGGGATTATAAATACGGACATATGACTTATAAATTACGCATTGATTATAATCTCCTTCTCTTGCGTAGGAACAATGAGCAAAAGAATTAACTACAATTTCCCTAATAGCTCTAATAGGTATTTCTGGCTTTTCTTCTCTTTTTATACCTACTATTTCAGATTTATAAGAAATATGATTTAAAATATACGTAATCATCTCATTCATACATTCTAATATATTCCCTCGAAATTCTTTGATTTCTCCAAATTCAGTTCTTGAATCAGTAGGATAATTTGCTTCTTTAATAATTAAAGGTTTATTTTTACCAAACAAATAGAATCCGGCGTTATTTAATAATCCATTTTCAGTTAAGAGACCTAATTTGTTTAATGCTTCTTTAGCATTTCTATAAACATAATTTAATCTACCTTTTTCATTTGCAGTTCTAATACAATCTAGCAATAAGTCTTCATCAATATCCTCGATTCCATATTTGGTTTCTTTTTGTTCCCATTTGGAATAATTATCTTCTTTGCTTTCAAAAAAATTTTGTAATTGAGATGAATTCATTACAATATCTGCATCATTAATTCGAATATAATATCTACCATAAGCAGAATAAGGAGTGTCATTACCTTCTACAGTAACTTTAATTATACTTTTCGATTCCATTAATTCTTCTTCTATCAAAACCTTTTCTGGTAGTGGTTTAAGATTGTTTTGCAATTCATGTGTAATATCAGCAATTGTTTTCTTTCCAATTGTTAATCCAACAATTCTTGATTCATCATTAATTCCAAAATAAACGATACCTTTATTAGATTTATTTAGCATTGAACTAAGAGAAATGATTCCTTCTTTTAATTGGGATAATGATTTTTTTAATTCAATTGTTTCTGTTTCTATAAGCATTTAAAAACACCTCTTTATAAACTTGTAAGTTTATTCTATCATTTATTCTATCGTTTTTCAATTTTTGTGATAGAATAAACTCTAAATTTCCTGGAACAATCGAGTGGGAATAGTGACTGAATATTAAAATGTGCCTATTTTATAGGCACATTTGTTGTTTATTAACTTTTAAAACTACCTTTTTGCTACCATTTTGTTAAAAATGGGGTTATTTTTAATAAAAATTAATAAATATTATTCTAAAATTTCAGTGAATTCTGCATCAATAATATCACCACGTTTTTTCCATTGTTCAAAATCATTTCTAAATGATTCTCTACGATATACTTCTTCTTGTAAGGCATTGATTTCATTAAGTGAAGCATCGTATTCTGGGAAGAACTTAGTAATAAACTCAGGTCCATTAATTAAATCTAAATATTCTCTTCTTTGATCGTTAAAAGCTTTAACAATTTTTTTCTTAGCTTTTGCGAATTCCTCTTGCTTTTTCATCTTAGAATAGCTATCCCAGGCTTCAATTCCAATACCTATAAATGCACCAAAGTAAGCTAGACCTTTACTGAGTTTATCAGCTAACTTAACAGCACCCCAAGGTTTAAATTTAACATCTAATTCAAGCATATCTCTAATAGCCAAAACCTGTGTATTGTTTATTACTACTCCGCCATTTTTTAGATATTCTCCACCAACTTTTAAACTATCAATAGCCATTTCACCTACGACATTATTATAGTGTTGTGTGTTTGTATAGATTTTTGTTCTAAAAATAGATATTTCACCATTAATAATACCAATTTGATTTGTGAATTCATTTTGTATTTTGGTTTCAATCATGACACCTTTTTCACCAATATTCTTTTCAAAGAATTCATTGATTGTCTCTAAAGTGGTTCCTTCAGCCTGTAAAATTAAGTCAGCAAAATAATCTGTGATGAATGTTCTTAATTTATTTTGAGCAGTAGTTATGCTTTTACTGAACTTATTAAGATCCTTTTTAGCATCTATATATAGCTTATTTAGTTTATCTATTTCAATAACTGCTTCTGAGACCTTTTGTTCGGCTAAAGGTAAAGATTGAGATAAAACATCTTTGACAATTGATTGCTGTGTACTTAGCATGATTTCATTTTTACCACTGGATTTGATTTTATTTAAAGTTGCTTCCTGTAATTCAGAGATATGAGATAATCTTTTATATTCACTTATGTTATCTAACCATTTTTCAATTCCTTCCCCATATGGATTAGCTGATACAGCTACAATTGAAGGCTCGTATCCAACAGAAATGATGCCAAAATCTATAAGTCGATTGATTATATTGTTTCTCTTAATTTCTAAGGTTTCTTGATAATCATCTTCATCATCAATGTCTGCTTCTTCATCAAATCTGCTTAATACAAATACTGTTCTTGAAAGTAAATTTAAATCTTTGAATAACCAAACCAAATCTTCTTTATGACTTTGCTTGATTGGATTATCAGATGACATTACATAGATAATAATATCTGATTCACTGATATATTTTTTTGTAATATCTTTATATTTTTCTTTATCTTGATTTTCTTTAAATCCATATAATCCAGGGGTATCGATAAGGACATAATCATCATCAAAGTTGTAGATTTTAATTTGATCAGTGGATTCAGCTTGACTGATTTTCATAGAAGACTTGTCATAATGTTCAGACCAAGCCGCTGCAATTGATGTTTTTCCTTCAGAGAATCCCCCAATTAATGCTATTTTCAATTTACTTTCTTCAGCATTATTAATTGCAGTTTCTATTTTCTTGATAATAGATGGATCTACTTGGATTCCATACTTATTTCCTTCAATCAAATAATCTAATAAGTGTTGAAGTATTAAAATAACAGATTGTTGTTTTTCTTTGTATGCATCAATTGTTTTCATAATATGACTTTTCCTCTCTTTCTATTTTCTTCTTTATTATTCCTAATTGTTTTTCGCTACTTTCAAATTCATGAGCAATGTCAGAAACTATTTTAATGGATACAGATAACTCATCTTTTATAAGTTTAGCTGATTTATCAATCTCACTTTTTATATCCATCTTGTTTGAAGATAATTCATCTTCAATTTTAATTCTAATATCTGATAGGATTGAATTAATACTTTTCTTTTGTTGCCCAATTTTATAGTCTTTGTCAAAGAATCCTAAAATTTCCTTTCCTAAGCTAATTGCACCACTAATTAAACCTAATACTAGTAGGATACCCTGTGTGGAAACAATTCCAATAACAATACCAGCAACTGCACCGATTATACCAAGTATTTTACCTTTTCCTTTTGCATTAATCTTGATACTACTTGGAATATTAATTTTGCTTCTACTAGAAAAGTATCCTGTTAGATCAACTAAATAATCATTATATTGATCAATAATACTTTTTAATTCTTCCTCATAATCGTTACATAATTGAGTGACATTATTTTGAATATTACTTTCAAGATTAGCAATATTATTTGATAATACCGATTTGAATTCCTTAGTTAATTCTTTATTACTAATATTCTGCTCTGCTTTTTTATATCCTTCAGCTCTAGATTTGTTAATAAATGCATCGATTTCCTTAGAAATCATGTCATTTATATTTTCTACTAATACGTTGCTTTGTTCATCAACCTGTAAGCAAACATTATTAAAATCAGTTGTAATTCTTTGTAATAGATTTTTACTGCTTGCATGTAATTCATCGATACTTAATTGAGTATTATTGATTGATGCTCTAATCTTCTTGAAATTAGATTTAACAATTTTTACTTGATATTCTCTAATCAAATCTTGTTCTATCCATTTACTAAAGCTTAATATATTACTCATTTGTAGTATTTCAAATTTAGTATAAGCAGATAAGAATTTATCTTTAGATCTTAGAACTTGATCATCAATACTATTGCATAAAGCAATAAAAGCAGGATATGCACTTAATGAAATATGACGCTTATAGTTTTCATCTAATACAGCAATCATTTGTTTGTCTGTATCTATTAATGCAGTCAATTCATCAGCAGAGACTAATTCACTTTTTAGTTGTCTAGGATTTTTGATACCTTTGTTATAAATAAAATATACTTCTGTTTGAGTAGATAATTGTTTTTTTATTTTATTTATAGTTCCACTGTCCTCGTCCTTTCCGCTTTGAGGAGCATGAGGCTTTTTGCTTACATAAAAGATTACATGAGCTCTTTCGATTGCTTTTTCAATTTCATCAACAACTAACTCTTCTTTACCTTCAATACCAGGTAAGTCTAATATATTAAATGTTATGTTTTTGCTTTTGAAAGGGTAGATGGTCATTCTTTTTGTGAAATCATTATTTGCATTGATGATTTGTCCATCCGAATACTCATCCAATTTTCCTTTAGTTTGTTCGATTTCGTTTTGTATAGTGATCATTTCATCTTTATAATTCGAAATGTTTATCTCACTCATACCATAAGTGTTTAATAATTCTTCCTTAACACTGCTCAATAATATGATTTTGTCATCAAATTGTTTTTTTATAGAAGTTATTAAGTTCTGTAACTCTTTATTTTCTTTTTGCTCTTCAAGCTTATTAAAAATAACTTTAAAGAATGAGAATAAACTTGAGGTCATCTTTTCCATGATTATTTGATTTAGATAGAATCTTCTTAATTGCAGTACAAGTAATTGATCAGTTAAATCGTCTATTTGTTCGTTAATTTCACGAAATTGAGTTAGATAATTGATATCATTTTGTTCATTATTAGCTACCAACTCATTTTCTTTCTCCTGTAATTGTTTGCAAGTATTGTATAATGAATCGATATGTGCTTTTGTTTCAAAAAACTGATTTCTTTCAACCACTTTTGAAGGTTCATCAAGTAGAATTCTTAGAGCTTCAATTAATGTAGATTTACCTGCATTTGTTTCACCATAAAAGGCAATAGTAAATGTATTCCAGTCTGAATTCGACTGTAAAGAATATAGACTATCCTTTAAACTGTTTTGAAGAACTGTAAGCTTGTTAATAGCATCATTCTTATATTGTTTTGTATCATCATCTTCTTTCATTGATTCTAACTTAGTAAGAAGATTATCAACTTCATTTATTACATTTTCATAAATGTCATTATATGAATCCATACTAACGCGCCTTTCTTAGTTTCCTATGTTAATAATTATAAATATTATCTTTATGAATATCTACGAAATTTCGTAAATTAGAAAAAATAATAAAAAAGCATCACAACTGTGATGCTATAACCAACTGGGTAAGTGCTTCTTTTATGTATATTGAATGGAATTATTGATCATTCTCTCCAGTATAGTTTATTTTCCATTCTATGTAATCTTCTTTAGATATCTTATTATTATTTAGATCATCTTTCTTTTTGATCCATTCATCAAATACATCATTAAACATATTATTACTTAAATCAATTAAATAATGATCATCTGATTTAGTAATATTTAATGGAAATTCTTCATCATAATCAAATAACATACTTAATACTTCATAAAGATAAGTAGTATCTTTATTACTTAAATATAATGAATTAACACCTAAAGCTTTACTGATCTTTTCTAACATATCTTTTTTGGGTGTTCTCTTACCATTTTCATATTGAGATATCCTGATTCTTCCATTTTCATCAGCTGGTAAACCAATCATACCAGCAAGTTCCACCTGTGATATTTTTCTTAATTTACGTACAAATTTTATTCTTTGTCCTATGTCCACATGTCCTCCTTTGCACTTATTCACATTATATAGTATATATGTAAAATAGTAAACAAATTTATTTACCTTTTCATTGACATATTATATAAATTATCTATATAATATCATTAGGTAAACAAATATGTTTACTAATAAAAAGGAGGTGGATACATGGAAAATAATATGTTCATGAGTGCTGAAGAAGTTGCTGAATGTTTAGGAACATCTAAAGCTTATGCTTATAAACTGATTCAGAAATTAAATAAAGAAATGAATCAAAAAGGTTATATTACTTTTGATTATTCTCTTATTACGAGACCATCAATTCCGAATTAAGAGAACCAGTATTC
>R14__coassemble_1724_pt1 | contig 10433 bp, 6 predicted proteins | sample R14__metabat2_low_PE_009 | metagenome-assembled genome bin R14 | reverse complement strand
TTTTTTTTTTTTTAAATAAAAATTAAACTTTATAAAATTTTTTTTTTTTTTTTTTTTTTTTCGGTATATAATGTGTTTGGAGAAAAAAATATGAACAAGACATATTCTGATTTTAGTCAATATTTAGCGGATGAACTCACATTAAATGAACAAACTTTACCGATTATAAGTCAGGTTGCGGATCATTTACCAGGAGGCTTCTTTATCTATAAAGCCTATGATGATGAAAAGATGATTTACTTAAACAAATATATGTTGAATATTTGTGGATGTGAAAACATGGAACAGTTTAATGAAATGACAGGTGGAACTTTTAAAGGCTTTGTATATTCAGAAGATTATGAAAAAAGTGAGTTAGCTATCCGGGATTGCATTGATCATAGTGAAAATAATTTGGATTATGTAGAATATCGTATTAAACGCTATGATGGCAGTATTCGCTGGATTATGGATTATGGGCATCTTGCCTATACAGAACAATATGGAAATGTCTTTTGTGTATTTGTGGATGATTCCACAGACAAAAACCTTCGAGCAGAACAAGATCGTCGAACTGCTCAGGTGATTCAGGGATTAAGTGAAGATTACAACTCAATTTATTTAATTGATTTTGAATTAAATAAAATGCTTCCTTATTCTTTAAATAATGAAGTATCAAAGAGCATGCAGTATGCATTTTCTAATAGCTTGGATTATAAGACGACCATTCAAGAATTTGCTGATAAATATGTTGTGGCTGAAGATTATCAAATGTATCTCAATGAATGTGAGCAATCCAATATACAAAAACGCATAGCTGTTGAAAAAAATTATGATGTGATTTTTAGACGATATAATGAAAAACATATCGTGGAATATGTTCAAATGACAATATCCAGAGTGGACGATGGTTGTAATCGCATTGTCATGGGATACAAAGATGTCACAGAAAAGATTAAAAATGCCCAAGAAGAACTTCGTTTAAAACATACAATCTCTATTTTACAGGCGGTTACCGAAGATTATGTTTGTTTAATTGATGTAAATCTGCAAACAGAAAAAGAAATTCAGTTCTTCCCAAATGGGGAAAAAGAAGCCTCTTTATCTAAATGGAGTGAGGTCGATGATTATAACAGTTGCATTCTTGCCTATGCTAAACAAATTGTATCTGAAAAGGATCGCAAACGTTTTATTTTGGCAACTGAACTTCCTAGACTTCGTGAAGTGTTATCGAACCAGCGTGAGTATACCATTGAGTATGATGCCATGATTAATAATGCTGTACGAAAATTTCAAGGGCGTTTTACTGTTCATGAAGAGCATATGTATATTGGAATCCGTGATATTACCGAAGCTGAACAATTGCGTTTTGAAGAAGAAAAGCGTCTTACCGAAGCGGTAGAACGTGCCGATGCCGCCAGCAAGGCAAAGACTACCTTCTTGTTTAATATGTCTCATGATATTCGTACACCAATGAATGCGATTATTGGATATTCTAATTTAGCTTTAAAACATACGGATGAAAAAGAAAAATTAAAAGAGTATCTATCAAATATCGTTATATCGGGTGAACATTTATTGAATCTGATTAATAATGTATTGGAAATGTCTCGTATTGAAAGTGGACGATTGGAATTAAATGAAAATCAAGATGATATGTCTCGTGCCATAAAGGAATGGGTAACAATCTTTGAAGATGAAGTGAAGGAAAAGAATCTGAATCTAAAAATAAATACATCCATTCAACATACACAGATTATCTGGGATAACACGAAGGTTGGAGAGATATTTTTAAATATTGCCAGCAATGCCGTTAAATATACGCCTGATGGAGGAAGTATTGATGTCCATGTAAAAGAACTTTCTTGTGATAGAGAAGGTTATGCACGCTATCAAACAATAATCCAAGATACGGGTATCGGTATTTCTGAAGAATTTATTCCTCATATCTTTGAAAGCTTTTCTAGAGAAAGAAACTCGACCGAAAGCCATGTCATGGGAACTGGTTTAGGAATGGGTATCGTGAAACGTTTACTCGATATGATGGATGGTGATATTCAAATTGAAAGTAAACCAGGCAAAGGAACCAAAGTTACCGTTACATTAGAACATAGAATTGTTCAAGATGATTTTTCTACAACACCAATAGAACAAGATTTGAGTTCTATTGATTTAGAAGGAAAACGTATTCTTTTAGTAGAAGACAATGAGTTAAATCTTGAAATTGCCAGAGAACTTTTAACAGAGATGGGAATGATTGTTGAATGTGCAACGGATGGTATTATCTGCATTGATATGTTGAATAAAGCGAAAGCAGATTATTATGATGTGATTTTAATGGATATTCAAATGCCAAATATGGATGGAATTAATGCAACAAGAATGATACGAACACTGGATGATCCTATCAAAGCAAATATACCAATCATTGCCATGACAGCCAATGCCTTTGAAGAAGATAAGCAGAAAACAGCTCAAGCTGGTATGGATGGCTTTAGTGCCAAACCTATAGATTTAGAACAACTTCTAGAAGAATTAGAAAGAGTTCTTCAAAAAAGATAAATAGTCATAAAACCGTATTTCAGTTGGAATACGGTTTTTATATGAATTGGCTCTTTATTTTAGAGCGTTTTATGTATAAATAACATCACATATTGACACCGTATATGACACCATTTATAATGAAAACAGGAGAATAAGAATGTCAAAATGGGATAAACTATTAGCTCGTATATGTAATTTATCAAAGGATCTTAGATTTGAAGAACTAAGAAAGGTATTGGAAAGTTATGGATATGTGATGAATGCACCGAGAAGTGGAAGTAGTCATTACACTTTTAGAAAGCAGGGCTGTATGCCAATCACCATACCTAAGCACGAGCCTAAAAAAAAGTATATGTTGAAATGGTTAAACAAATTGTAGAGAGTGAGGGAAAGAATGATGAAGACTCTGAATGATTATATGAAAATGTCATATCGTATGGAAATTGTCGAAGATAAGGATGAGGGCGGATATATAGTCTCTTATCCGGATTTGCCTGGATGTATTACATGCGCAGATACAATAGAAAATGCTGTGGCAAACGCAATGGATGCAAAAAAAGAATGGCTTCATGCTGCTTTAGAAGAAGGAATAGAAATATATGAACCTGAAAGTTTAGAAGATTATTCTGGCCAGTTTAAGCTTAGGATTCCAAGAAGCTTACACAGATCATTGGCAGAACATTCACGGCGGGAAGGTATCAGCATGAATCAATATTGTGTATATCTTCTTTCTAAAAACGATGCCGTTTTCTTTAAATAAAATTAAGTTACATAGAAATGTACATTTTTGATTCTATAAGAATGTACATTTTTTTGATGAATTGCGTTTTATAATCCATTGATTGACTGATTCTTTAAGAGTTTGTTAATATTAACATGAATCATTTTACATTAACATAACATGTCTATATATAAGATTTGGAGAGTGAAGAGTATGGCAAAAGAAAGAATATCAATTAAGGGTATGGATGCTGCCTCTTGTGATTTTGAAGAAAGCACAGTTTCGGGTATTGCGTTTGAGCCTTTGAATCCTGCAGAGTATCCTGAACAACAAAGAGATCTGGTGGATGAAGTGAATAGACGTGCTGCCATCGCAAACGAGAAATATCACATTGCACAACTTCGTGATGAAATGCTGGCAAAAGGTTTCGATGCCGGTATGTATATCTGTAGATTTGATGAAAAGGAGCAGATGATATCCTTTGAATTCACCGATGGGACAAGAAGAATGCTTGGCTATGATGGTCTTGATGATCTTCCTAATGAATTTGACAGTTGGATCAAGACACTTGTTCCAGAAGAAAAGGATATTCTTGTGAAACTTTTCTGGGATTCAGTGAAAAACCATCGCAAACTTCCCGATATATCCCATGCAACATACCGTATGAAAAAGAAAGATGGAAGTCTAATCTGGGTAACGGGTGCTGGCCGATTTGTTTGCCGAGAGGATGGCTCTTTAGAAGTATATATGGGCTGTTATCGTGAAGTTACAGCCGAACATGAAAAAGATGAATATCTTAAGATTATTGAAGGTGTTGGAAAGGTATTTAATTTTAGTATTTATATTGATGTTTCAAACCAAACCTATCGCATCATTAGTACCAATGATTTTGTAGAAAGTGTCGCAAAGTGTGAGAACGCCTTTGAATTCTTACGCGCCAATGTTATGGCATCTGTAGCAGCAGATTATCATCAGGAATTAAACAACTGGTTGCAACCAGAAACCGTTCTAGAAGAACTTGAAAGTAATTCTACTTCAACAAGAGATTTCTATAGTGATGCTGCCAATAGCTGGTTCAGAGGTATTTTTATGGCTGCAGACCGTGATGAAAATGGCAATATCACTCATTTGATCTATGGTTGTCAGGACATTGATGAACAAAAGCGTAAAGAATTGTCACAACAAAAAGAAGTTTCGGATATTCACGATATCATCAAATCAGCCGACATGGGTACCTGGCACATTGAATTGATTGAAGGATGCCAACCTCGTATGATTGTCGATGACAAGATGGCAGAATTACTGGGTATCACTAAGGAGGATTTATCGCCAGAACAAACGTATACGGCATGGTTTTCTCGTATTAAACCTGAGGCTGTGGACTCTGTACTTGCCAGTGTCGCAAAAATGCAACAAGGCTTTAGAGATGAAAATACCTATTTATGGATACATCCAACCAAGGGGGAACGTTATGTTCGCTGTGGGGGAACAGCTCAAAAGGTAGAAGGTGGTTTTATTCACCGTGGTTATCATTATGATGTGGACAGGCAGGTAAGAGAAGAACTTAGAAAAGCAGAAATCACAAGACAACAAGAAGAACAACTAAAGGAAATTTTAAAAACAAGAGAAGATAATGCCATCCGCGAAATGCTGAAGATTATTATCCAAAAAGGTGATCAGGAACTGATCAACTCACTTTTAGAGACGGTTGGAGCGTATTATCAGGCAGATCGGTGTTATATCTTTGCCACAGATTCGACTGGACAGTATATTGTTAATACGCATGAATGGTGTGCACCCGGTGTAAGTCCTGAAAAGGATAATCTTCAACAAGTTCCAAGAAAAATTATGGATCCATGGATTCAAAAGTTTAAAAAACAGGGAGCCTTTTACATATCCTGTGATGATGAATATGCCAAACAAGAGCCGTTTGTTTATGAAGTATTAGAACCACAGAATATTCAGAGTTTAATGGCAGCACCTATGATGGAGTCTGGAAAAGAAATGGGATTTTTAGGCGTGGACAATCCTAAAACGAACATTGGACATAAACTTTATCTATCCATTGCAGCCACATCTGCTTATCATGAACTGCGCTCTATTCAAGATAAAGAAAAATTGGAGCAATCCATGCGTCGTACTGCACAAATTCAGGAGTACCAGATTGCCGAATCCACACGTTATAATAAAATCATCGAAGCCCTAAGTTCGGTTTATGTTGACGTTATTTATGTAGATATGGCAGAAGGTAAATCACGAGTTGTCAAGATGGATAATATAGCTACTAATCTTAGTGATGGATATTTTGCTGCCTCTAATAGACAGTACAGCATGAAAGAATATGTAGATTCCTATGTACATTTAGAAGATAGATATCGATTCGAACCTATTATCAGCATTGAAAACTGTAGAGAATATTTCTTGCAACACTTACAATATTCGTTTGAATATCGAGCTGTACATGATGGACAAACCCATTATATGCAGTTACAGATGGTAAGACCAGATATAAATAGAAATGAGCTTGTCCTTGGATTTAAGAACATTGATGACCAAGAAGCAAAAAGATTGGAAAAGCTTCATCAAGAACATGAGCTTCTTGGTGTCATTGGGGCATTAAGTACGGAATATGCATCTCTATTTTTACTTAATGCCAAAACAAACACTTATCGAGTGATTCGTACCAATGCCATAGGCAGCTCTTTTGTTGCTGAACATTCCGATGCTCAAGAGGGATTACGTCACTATATCGATACTTGTGTAATTGATGAGGATCGAGAAAAGATGCATCAGGCCTGCACGATTTCCTATATGGATGAGGTAGTGCCAGAAACAGGTATTTATTCTGTCAATTATAGACAGATAGATAAGATGAAAAATTCCTATGGTCAGCTGAATATTGCCAGGTTCAAAGCGGATGATGAATCGGTTTACTTTGTTGTTGGAATTCGTAATATCACCCAGATGGTGAAAAAAGAACTTGAAACACAACACGCTCTGCAAGAGGCTTATGATGTGGCAGAAGCGGCCAATCGTGCCAAGAGTGACTTTTTACAGACCATGTCACATGATATCCGTACACCTATGAATGGTATCATTGGAATGACGGCTATTGCGGCAGCTCACATCGATGATAAGGAAAGAGTACAAGATAGTCTGCAAAAAATTACGGTGGCCAGTCGACATCTACTAGCTCTTATTAATGAAGTTCTGGATATGAGTAAGATAGAGTCTGGTAAGGTTTCCCTAACAGAAGAAGAATTTAATCTTTCCGATTTGGTGGACAATCTGGTTTCTATGGTTAGACCACAGATTGAAGAACATCAACATGAACTGAAAGTAAATATACAGAAGGTAGAACATGAACTTGTGATTGGAGATTCCCTTCATATTCAACAAGCCTTTGTGAATTTGATGAGTAATGCCATCAAGTATACGCCAAATGGTGGTCAAATCAAACTTGGTATCCGTGAAATTCCTTGCAATCAAGACAAAGTTGGTTGCTATGAATTCGTATTTGAGGATAACGGAATCGGTATGTCTGAGGAATATTTGGCACATATTTTTGAGCCTTTTACCCGTGCAGAAGATGGACGTGTCAACAAGATACAGGGGACTGGTCTTGGTATGCCAATCACTAAAAACATTGTGAATATGATGGGTGGCGACATCAAGGTGAAAAGTAAGCTGAATGAAGGCTCTACCTTTACAGTTACTATTTATCTAAAGCTTCAGGATACAGATATGATGGATCATGAAAGATTTGCCAGCCTTTCTGTACTGGTTGCAGACGATGATCAAATGAGTGTTGAATCAACGGTTGATATTCTAGAAAACCTTGGTATGAAGGCAGAAGGTGTTCTATCTGGAAAAGAGGCAGTAGAACGTGTTGTTTGCTGTCATGAAGAAAATCAGGATTATAACGCCGTAATCCTTGATTGGAAGATGCCGGGAATGGATGGTGTAGAAACGGCTAGAGAAATCCGCACCAAGGTTGGTGAAAACATTCCTATTATTATTCTTTCGGCTTATGATTGGACGGATATTGAAGCAGAAGCTCGCTTAGCTGGAGTGAATGCCTTTGTCAGTAAACCACTCTTTAAATCCAGACTAGAGCGTGTCTTTGATGAACTACTTGGAAAAGAGCAAGAATCAGAGACAGGGGACTCTCCATTACAAACTCTTGAACAGATGGATCTTTCTGGTTATCGCTGCCTATTGGTGGAAGATAATGAGCTGAATGCTGAAATTGCCCAAGAAATTCTAGAAGAGACTGGTATGAAAGTTGATCATGTATGGAATGGGGCTGAAGCTGTGGAAGTCGTTACCAATGCAGAAGATGGAAAGTATGATCTAGTACTTATGGATATTCAAATGCCAAAGATGAATGGAAACGATGCAACCAGAGCCATCCGTGCTTCTAATCGAAAATACTGCAAGACAGTGCCAATCATTGCGATGACAGCCAATGCCTTTGCGGAGGATGTACAGGCTGCAAGAACAGCAGGTATGAATGAACATATCGCTAAGCCAATTGACTTAAAAGTTTTGGCAAAAATACTGGATAAATGGGTATTAAATAATCGATAAAAATTAAAAGAGTGTCTGAAGTAATCATAAAATTCCAGGCACTCTTTCTAAATAGAATGGAGGAATACATATGTTGATGCTTGATAAAATTGCCAATATAGTGATCATTTTCGGAACGGCTATAACTTATCGTTGGTATTTTGTTGTGTCTACTAAAGGTCAGTCTTGGAAGGAAAAGAAAAAGATTTTTCGCTTCTTTACTTATCTTTCCAATCTTTTTTCTGCCATTGTATCTTGTCTTATATTGGTCATTGGTACTCCTATGTGGTTAATGTTGTTACGACTAATATCGACATCTTCTGTAACAGTGACATTTTTAACGGTATTATTTTTTTTGGCTCCCCATATCGGAAAAGAATTGTTGTATAAAGATGATAATTTATACATGCATGTGATTGGACCTATAGTGGCAATTGTATCTTTTGTTTTTTTTGAAAATGGGTTGGCTATCCCAAAAGTCTATATGGGTATTGGATGCATTTCCGTTATTGTATACGCAATTCTATATCTTTGGAAAGTTGTTTTTAAAAAAGAATGGCCAGATTTCTATTTGTTTAATCAAAATGGCAAGTGGAAGATTAGTTTTGCTTTAATGATTCTATTGGGATTATTTGTTAGCGTTGGATTGAGCATAGCTCATAATATGGAAATTAACTTATTTTGATGAAAATTGGTCATTTTTTTTGTTTACAGTTATGTTAAGATAGTTGTAGGAATTTAAAATACAAGGTAGGTAGAAAAAATGAAAAAAGCATTTGTGAATGGAAACATTTATACAGATTCTGGCATGAAGGAAGCCATGATTATTGAAAATGGAAAGTTTGATTTTATAGGGTCTAATGAAGAAGTAAAATCAAAAATAGATGATTCTTATGAGGTGATTGATTTAGGTGGACAATATGTTTTACCAGGATTAATGGATGCGCATTGTCATGCTTATGGATGGGCTATCAGCAATATGATGATGGCTGATTTAACAGGTGGTAAGAATATAGAGGATTATAATTCGATTTTAAAAGAATATATTGAAAAACATAAAGAAGATGCCGATATTCGAGGTAGAGGATGGGTCAATAGTTATTTTGAAAATCTTTGCCCAACAGCTGATATTTTAGATGCCTTAGAGGATTCTAAACCAGTTATGATGCGTTCTATTGATGGACATTCTGTCTGGGTTAATAGTTGTTTATTAAAGAAGGCAGGTATCACAAAGGATACACCAGATCCAGATGGTGGTAAAATTGAACATTATGAAAATGGTCAACCAAATGGATGTTTACGTGATACGGCTATGACTTTAGTACAAAAGGTATTGCCTGATTTTAGTGTAGAGCAATATAAGAAAGTCATTATGGCTACCCAAGAATTCTATGCTTCTCTTGGTTACAGCAGTTACTATGAAGCACAAATCAATGAAAACTATAAAGTAAATTTACATAAAGCGTATAAAGAATTATCGGATGAAGGAAAACTATTACTTCATACGTATGGAACCTATAGTATTGTGTATGGTGATGATGCATTAGACCATGTGGATATTGCCAAGAAATGGCATGATGAAACAAAAGATGGTATGTACAAGCTGGCTGATGTAAAGATATTTATTGATGGCGTTGTTGAAGGGGGAACGGTTTTATTAAAAGAACCTTATGCAACCGATTCTAATTATTATGGAACAGACCGTTGGCCTGGTGTGGAAAAAGAAACACAACTAGCACAGATTGTTGAAAAAGCTAATCGTTTAGGACTTCCATGTCATTTCCATGCCATTGGAGATCGTGCTTGTTGGAAAGCTGTGAATGCGATTGAAACGGCTCAAACAAACAATAAGGATACTTCTTTACGTAATGCGATTACTCATCTTCAAGTTGTAGATCCTACTGACATGGATCGTATGGCTAAGCAGAATATTGTAGCGGTATTTAATCCATGGTGTTATAAGGCTAAAAACTATTTTGATGAAGTAGAAACGCATTATTTAGGAAAAGAAAGAGCTGAAAATGAATATCCAGTAAAATCCTTTATAGATAAAGGAGTGCATTGTTCTTTTGGGACGGATTTCCCAATGAGTCCTTTATGTGAACCATTTAAATGTATGGAAAAATTCGTAACTCGTATGGATGAAGGAGATATCTCTACTTTATTAAAACCATCTGAGTGCATTTCCGTTCAACAGACATTGGATAATTTCACAAAAGGAACAGCTTATCAGTTCCATATGGAAAAGGAAAGTGGAAATATTGAAAATGGAAAGATTGCTGACTTTGTCGTGGTCAATCAAAACATATTTGATATTGATCCAACAACTATTCATAATACAAAGGCATTAATGACTGTTGTTGCAGGAAATGTTGTTTACAAGAAATAACTATTAAGTCACTTGGTGAAAACTAAGTGGCTTTTTTTATGGGAAGTTATTGTTTTACGATATATCCTAAATGAATTATTGTAATGACATGTGTTGATAATATACAAAAAGTGGCATGGTATGCCACTTATCCTGATTGACTATTTTTTGATTTATTAGCTTTCATTCTTTTATCAAAAGTGTGATTAAAATCTATTAAAATTTCTTTATTATTTCCTCTGGCACTACGAA
>R14__coassemble_1694_pt1 | contig 10542 bp, 7 predicted proteins | sample R14__metabat2_low_PE_009 | metagenome-assembled genome bin R14 | reverse complement strand
TATAAACCTTATAAAAAACTATTCTTTTGGGATTTGTTTTTTGCGATGTTAGGTGCTTGTGTAACTTTAATATTACCTTTATTGGTCCGCTATATTATGAACAATATTGCGAATATGAATGAAATAGAAGCAATCCAAGTCATAATAAAAATCGGAATTCTAATGATTCTTTTGGTCTTTATTCAATATGGTTCTCGTTATTTTATTACGTATTGGGGACATGTAATGGGTGCTTATATCGAAAGGGATATGCGAAATGAGATTTTTTCACATTATCAAAAACTGTCTTTTTCTTTTTATGATAATCAAAAAGTAGGAGGATTACTTTCAAGAATCACAAGCGATTTATTTGAAATTACTGAACTGTTACATCATGGCCCTGAAGATATATTGATTTCCTTTATTAAATTATTTGGAGCTCTTTTTGTTTTAATGCATATTAATGTTTATATGTCTTTTATATGTTTGTGTATTGTTGTGGTTATGGCATTATTTGCGGTTTACTCAAATCAAAAAATGAAATCGGTTTTCTTTGAAAATAGAGTCAGAATGGGTCAAATAAACAGTCAAATTGAAGATAGTTTATCTGGGATACGCGTTGTAAAGTCTTTCACAAATGAAGAGATTGAAATAGAAAAATTTAAAAAAGGGAATGCACGATTTGTAGACTCAAAATCTTTAACTTATAAATTCATGGGTGGATACTATTCAGGAATGGATGCATTTACAACATTCATTACTGTTTGTGCTTTATTATCGGGGGCTTATTTTCTAACGAAAGGAGATATTGTCGCAACTGACTTAGTTACCTTTCTTCTTTATATTAATAACTTTACTGAACCTGTCACAAAACTTGTGAACTTTACAGAACAGTTTCAAAATGGATATAGTGGATATAAGCGATTTTTAGAAATTATGAATATTGATCCTGATATTCAAGATGATTCGGATGCGATTTCACTAGAACATGCTTTAGGAGTGGTGAAATTTGATAATGTTTCATTTCGATATGAACAAGGAAATGATAATGTTTTATCGCATGTTGATTTAAAAGTAGATGCTGGTGAATATGTGGCATTGGTTGGAGAATCTGGGGTTGGCAAAACAACTCTATGCAGTTTAATCCCACGATTTTATGAAGTCAGTACAGGAACAATTTACTTAGATGGCTTTGACATAAGAAAAATAAAATTGAAAGATTTACGCCAACAAATTGGAATCGTTCAGCAGGATGTTTATTTATTTGGTGGTTCTATTATGGAAAATATCCGCTATGGAAAACCAGATGCTAGTGATGAAGAAGTAATAAAAGCGGCAAAAGCAGCAAATGCACATGATTTTATAATGAGTATGTCCAATGGTTATCAAACAGATATTGGTCAACGTGGTGTTAAACTATCAGGTGGTCAAAAACAAAGATTATCCATTGCCAGAGCTTTTTTAAAAAATCCTCCCATTTTAATTTTTGATGAAGCAACTTCTGCTTTAGATAATGAAAGTGAACATATTGTTCAACAATCATTGGAAAACTTGTCGAAAAATCGAACAACATTTGTCATTGCGCATCGTTTATCGACTATCCGTAATGCCAAACGAATTCTTGTTTTAACGAATGAAGGAATCAGTGAACAGGGAAGTCATGAGGAATTAATGAAATTAAATGGTGCTTATGCACGTTTATACAAAGCTGGATTTTAGTTGAAAACGGTTACTTGAAATTTGATGTTTTAATTGTTTTAGTTCGGTGTATAATAGTTTCGGTGATATAGATCTTAAGACTATAATCATCAAATTATGGATCTTAGACTATAAACACCTAGAAAAACTTATGTCATAAGTTTACATCGTATTCTTAAAAGAAACGAAAGTAGGAGGGTAAAAATGAGAAATTCAAACATCAAACTAATGACACAATTGGCTTTATTGATTGCGATTGAAGCCGTAATGAAGTTAACAGGACTTCACAACATTCCTTTAGGACCTATTAATATGTCCTTATTGACCATTCCAGTTGCGATTGGTGCCATTGTACTTGGACCTTTATCAGGGGCTGTGCTTGGCTTTGTATTTGGTGCTTTAAGCTTTATGGATGCCATTACCGGTGCATCGGCTATGACATCAACATTTATGACAATTTCAGCAATTAACACATTTATTTTATGTGTTGTGATGCGTACATTAATGGGATGGTGTGTAGGTTTAATTTATGCTGCACTAAAGAAAGTGATGAAATCAAATGTTCGTTATTTTATTGCAGCAGCATGTGCTCCTTTATTAAATACATTATTCTTTATGGGATATATTGTGATTGCATTCTACAATACAGACTATATTCAAGCTTTATGTACTTCTTTAGGGGCAACAAATCCTTTAATTTTTGTAGCACTGTTAGTGGGAATGCAGGGACTTATTGAGGCTTGTGGAGGATGTATTATTGGAGGAATCACTTCAAAGGCCGTTGATGTTGTTGTGAATCGAAATAAGTAAAATAAGATGTGCTTGCACATCTTTATATTTTAAATATAATTTAGCACTTTTATGTTGACAGTGCTAAATTATGTGCTATACTTCTTTTGGAAGGATGTGATGGAAATGGTCATACTATATACATCACCTGGTTGTGCTAGTTGTCGTAAAGCGAAACAATGGCTGAAAGAAAACAATATAGAATTTATCGAAAAGAACATATTTACAACGCTTTTGGATAAAGAGGAAATCAAGTATATTCTTTCTCGTTGTGAAAATGGTACAGAAGATATCATTTCTGTTCGTTCCAAAGCATTCCAGGCTTTAGATAAAGATATTGATGATTTATCTTTAAATGAGTTAGTTGAATTAATTCAAAATAATCCATCTATTTTAAAACGTCCTATAATGCTTTCAAAGACAAGCATGGTCGTTGGTTATGATACAGATGAAATCACAATGTTGATTCCTAGTGCATTAAGAAATGTTGTGGATCATTCATGCCAGGGAAATTGTCCAAATTACAGTGTTTGCGGCAATATTCGTTTGGATTTTATTCCACCAGTTTCTAATAGGGTCATAAAAAGCGAGTAATCGCTTTTTTTTATGAAAACTATTCAATTTTTTTCATAAAAATGAATATAGTTTCAAAACATGATTGTATTGTAAAGATACGTAAATCTATGATAAAATTATTTAGCGATAAAAAGCGATTTCATAATAAAAGGAGGAAATTATGGCAAAAAAATATGTATACCTCTTCAGTGAAGGAAACGCAAATATGCGTGAATTGCTTGGTGGAAAAGGTGCCAACCTTGCCGAAATGACAAATATTGGATTACCTGTTCCTCAAGGATTTACAATTACTACTGAAGCCTGTACAAAATATTATGAAGACGGAAAAATTAATGATGACATCATGGCACAAATTGAAGATGGAATTGTTAAGATGGAAGAAATCACTGGAAAGAAATTCGGTGACAAAGATAATCCTTTACTAGTTTCTGTTCGTTCAGGTGCGAGAGCTAGTATGCCTGGTATGATGGATACCATCTTAAACTTAGGTTTAAATGATGAAGTAGTTGAAATCATTGCGAATAAAACAGGAAATGAAAGATGGGCAAGAGACTGCTACCGTCGTTTCATTCAAATGTATTCTGACGTCGTAATGGAAGTTGGAAAAAAATATTTTGAACAATTAATCGATCAAATGAAAGAGGCTCGTGGAGTTCAACAGGATGTTGAATTAACAGCTGATGATTTAAAAGAATTGGCTGAACAATTCAAAGCCGAATATAAAGCAAAGATTGGGGTTGACTTCCCACAAGATCCAAAAGATCAATTGTACGGAGCTATTAAAGCTGTATTCCGTTCATGGGATAATCCACGTGCAAATGTTTATCGTCGTGACAATGATATTCCATTCTCTTGGGGAACAGCTGTCAATGTACAAGAAATGGCATTTGGAAACTGGTCTGATGAATCTGGTACAGGTGTTGCCTTTACACGTGACCCTGCAACTGGTGAAAAACACTTAATGGGTGAATTCTTAATCAATGCACAAGGTGAAGATGTTGTTGCTGGTGTGCGTACACCTCAACCTATTTCAGCTCTTGAACAAGTAATGCCTGAAGTATTTGAACAATTTAAAACAGTTTGTAGTACATTGGAAAATCATTATCATGATATGCAGGATATGGAATTTACAATCCAGGATCGTAAATTATATATGTTACAAACTCGTAATGGTAAACGTACAGCTCAAGCTGCTCTAAAAGTTGCTTGTGATTTAGTTGATGAAGGAATGATCACTCCAAAAGAAGCTGTATTAATGATTGATCCTCGTAATCTTGATTCATTATTACACCCAACTTTTGATCCAAAAGTATTAAAAGAAACACCTGTTATTGGAAAAGCATTAGGAGCATCTCCTGGAGCTGCTGCAGGTCAAATCGTATTTACTGCTGAAGACGCTAAAGAATGGGCTAGTCGCGGTAAAAAAGTTGTCTTAGTTCGTTTAGAAACATCTCCAGAAGATATTGAAGGTATGAAATCTGCACAAGGTATCTTAACTGTACGTGGTGGTATGACATCCCACGCTGCTGTTGTAGCTCGTGGAATGGGTACTTGTTGTGTATCTGGTTGTGGTGATATCACAATGGATGAAGAAAATAAACAATTCACATTAGCAGGAAAGACATATCATGAAGGTGATCCAATTTCTTTAGATGGTTCAACAGGAAATATTTATGATGGTATTATTCCAACTGTTGATGCGACTATTGGTGGAGAATTTGGACGTATCATGGCATGGGCTGATGAATATCGTACTATGAAAGTTCGTACAAATGCAGATACACCAGCTGATGCGAAAAAAGCAATGGAATTAGGAGCACAAGGTATTGGTTTATGTCGTACAGAACATATGTTCTTCGGTGATCGTATTGCTGCTTTCCGTGAAATGATTTGTTCAGATACTCAAGAAGAAAGAATTGAAGCATTAGAGAAGATTCTTCCTATGCAACAAAGTGACTTTGAAGAATTATTCAAAGCTTGTGAAGGATATTCTGTTACCATTCGTTTCTTAGATCCACCTCTACATGAATTCGTTCCTACTGAAGAAGCTGATATTCAATTATTAGCAGATGCAAAGGGTAAAACAGTAGAAGAAATTAAAGCTATTTGTGATAGTTTACATGAATTTAACCCTATGATGGGACATCGTGGATTACGTTTAGCTGTAACATATCCAGAAATTGCCAAGATGCAAACACGTGCTGTTATTCGTGCTGCCATTGCTGTTAACGCTGAAAAACCAGAATTAAAAGTAAAACCAGAAATTATGATTCCACTTGCTGGAGATTCAAAAGAATTAGCATTCGTTAAAGATATCGTTATTAAGACTGCTGATTTAGAAATCCAAAAAGCTGGTGTTGAATTAGATTATGAAGTAGGAACAATGATTGAAATTCCTCGTGCTGCTCTTACAGCGGATGAAATTGCGAAAAATGCTGACTTCTTCTGTTTTGGAACAAACGATTTAACACAAATGACTTATGGATTCTCAAGAGACGATGCTGGTAAATTCTTAGAAGCTTACTATGATACTAAGATTTTTGAACAAGATCCATTCGCTAAGTTAGACCAAATTGGTGTTGGTAAATTAATGAAGATGGCTATCCAGTTAGGTAAGTCAAGTAATCCTGATTTACATTTAGGAATTTGTGGAGAACACGGTGGAGATCCAAGTTCTATTGAATTCTGTAATGAAATTGGATTAGACTATGTTTCATGTTCACCTTATCGTGTACCAATTGCTCGATTAGCTGCTGCTCAAGCTGCCATCAAACAAGGTCCTAAAGAAGATGATAAGAAAATCTATGTAGAAGACATCAAAAAGACAGCTCAGGAAATTGGTGATAAAATCATGGAAGGTGCAAAAGCTTTCGCTGATGAAGCCAATGAAGTAGCTCAAGCTGGATTTGCGGCTGCAAAAGCTGGTTTTGATGAAGCTAAAAAAGTTTACGATCAAACTAAAAACAATAAATAAATGAAAAAGACTTGAGCTTTTGTTCAAGTCTTTTTTTAAATAATGGAGGTTTTATGGAATATATTACTTTAAATAATGGCGTTAAAATGCCATTAATAGGCTATGGAACATATAAGGTAAAAGATACTGAAGAATGCATAAATTGCGTTTATAATGCGATTAAAGCAGGTTATCGCTTAATTGACACAGCTCAAAACTATGAAAATGAAAAAGAAGTTGGTTTAGGAATTCAAAAAGCAATAAACGAAGGGATTGTTACAAGAGATGACTTATTTATCACAACAAAGGTATGGTTTAAATCGTATGAAAGAGAAGATTGTATAGCGAGCTTAGAAGCTTCTTTTGAAAAATTAGGTTTAGAATATATCGATTTAGTTTTATTACATTGGCCTTTTGGAAATGTATATAGTGCATGGAGAGTGTTGGAAGAATACTATCAAAAAGGAAAGATTCGAGCCATTGGGGTGTCAAATATGACGGCAGATCGTTTTATAGATTTAATGTATTTTAATAAATGCAATCCAAGTGTAAATCAAATTGAAACGCATCTATATTGTCAACGATTAGAAAATCAGATATGGATGGAAAAATACAACATTGCTCATCAGGGCTATGCTCCTTTAGGACAAGCCAGAGCAAATGAGATGTTCGATGAGCCAATTGTGAAACAAATTGCTTTAAAATATCATAAGACAAAGGCACAGATACTTCTTCGTTATTTGATTCAAAGAAAAATATCCATTATTCCTAAAACAGTTCATATCGAACGCATGAAAGAAAATATCGATATCTTTGATTTTAAATTAACAGCAAATGAGATGGAAATGTTGAAATCGCTGGATAAAGATGAGGCGATGATTGGAACTGCCCAACGACCCCAAAGAGTTGAACAAGCGGTAACTTGGAAGTGATGTTATGAAAAGTATTCTAAAAATATTATTTACTTTTTTAGGTTGTATCATTCTAGTGGATGCCATTATAACACAAATAGATGGAGTAGGGCGATTTGCGATGATTCTATTTGGTGTTCTTTTTTCATTAATAGGTTCTTTTATACCATTTGAAAAGAAATAAAAAGCGGATATTTCCGCTTTTTTAATAGATTTCAAAGTGAAGAACCTGGTGTTGGTCGTTATTGGCATAACTTGCTTGTCCAATAGATGAACCATATGATTGTATACACTCATTGTATAATTCCGAAATATTTTGAACAATATAAATATTTTAAATTAAATTCACCACCACCAGAATAGATTAAATTATTAATCATTTCATTTGTACGACTTGTCGCATCTTCACCAGCATAAACATAATATCCTTGATAGATATAGTAATTATAAGTAGTAGAAGTACAACTAGGTACATTAAATAATGAGGATTGAAGTTCATATTGATTTCTAATTTCATCGTCTGTAACATTAAAATACAAGTATAACTTATAAGTATCCATATCTAATTGTTTGGTATCGGCTGTTAAATCAACACTATAATATTGTTGATCATCTAATTGCACTATATTCCATGCATGTCCCTGATCACCTTCGACTTGATAACCACCCACAGTAATGGTTGGTATACCAAGATTTCGTAAAATCCATTGGTATGTACGACTAATTCCTAAACATGCAGCTTGTCCATCTATTAATACACCATATGGACTTGAGTTGTGAGTGGCATTTTCGTTGTAGGTGCAATAATCACTTAAATAGGAGTAAACATATAGTTCTTTATCATAGGTTGTTGCACAATATGCATTTGTCTGATCTACAATGGATTGTACAATACTTTCCATTTGAGATAGGGAAGATTGATAGCTTTGTTGGTCTAATAAATACTCTACATGGAAACTGACTAATTGCTTATTGTGTTCAATCCAGGTAAAAGTTACTGTATTCATTGTATTATTGGTTGTAAATTGAAATACTTCTGGACAATCGTATTGAATTAATTCCAATAATTCTTGAGGTCGATCGGAATTTTCAAATTGAAGATTTACTTCAATTTCTTCCTCAAAATTCATTAACCCTTGATAGGCTAATATCACAAAAGCTAAGTCGTTATCATCTAATTGTTTCAGATAATAACAGTCATCAAAATCAGGAATGACATCATAAACAGTCGAAATAATCTCATCAAGATTTGCCTGGTTTTCATGTTGATTCCATAAATCAGATATAGTATCAATCAAAGTACATCCAGATAAATTTAGACATAATAGGCATAATAATACCTTCTTTAACATATTTTTCATCATAGTTCTATTTTACACACTTTTATAAAAAAAGGAATTGATTTTCTCAATTCCTTAGTCAACTGATTTAAATAAAATCTCATTATAGTCTGGAATAGGCCAGTCTTCCTTTGAAACATGCGTTTCAATAGTATCCGTTAATTTACGAATTGTTTCCATTAAAGGAAGAATCTGATAAGCAGCATATTGGCTGGCTTCTTTTTCATTCATAAATGATTTTTGGACCATTTCTTCTAAATCGAGAATGTGTTTGGCCACAAGTTCTAATGGAGAATCAATATTCTTCAATAAAGTAACTTCAAGAGGAGAAGGAATTCCACTTGATTGTTTTGTTTGAATAATTGTTGCCAATTTTGATTCATAGGCAACGACTGCTGGTAAAATTTGTTTACGCAACATATAAATCATTGTACGAGCTTCAATTAAGATTACTTTATAGTAATTCGTTAGTAAAATATTTTCACGAGCATGTAATTCTGATGCACTATATACATGATGTTTTTCAAACAACATTAAATTTTTAGGGTCCGTATAGTGAGGAAGGGCATCGGCAGCTGTTTTTAAATCCAGTAAACCACGACGTTTTGCTTCTTCTAGCCAATCATCTGAATACCCATTTCCAGAGAAGATAATTCGTTTATGTGCTTTTAGTGTTTTACGAATTAATTTAATAAGCGCATTGTGTAATTTTTCTTCTGGAACACATTCTAATTCATCTGCGAATTGTGTTAATTCTTCTGCAACAATTGTATTTAAAATTGTATTTGGACAAGAAATGTTCAATGATGATCCTAACATTCTAAACTCAAATTTATTTCCTGTAAACGCAAATGGGCTAGTACGGTTACGATCGGTAGTATCCTTTGGAATAGGTGGTAAAACACCAACTCCTAATTGGAGTTCACGATCGATATTGTCGGTGTATTCTTCACCTTTTTCAATTGCGTCTAGAATAGCAGTAAGTTCATCTCCTAAATAGATAGATACAATTGCAGGTGGTGCTTCATCCGCTCCAAGTCTATGATCGTTTCCTGCAGTCGCTACAGAAATTCTTAGTAGATCCTGGTATTCATCCACACCTTTGATAATGGCGGCTAAAGTGACTAAGAAACGTAAGTTGTCCTTAGGATTATGTCCTGGTTCTAAAAAGTTTTCTCCTTTGTCACTTGAAAAAGACCAGTTATTGTGTTTTCCAGAACCGTTGACTCCTTCGAAAGGTTTTTCATGTAGTAAACAAACTAAACCGTGATGTTTGGCAACTTTTTGAAGAACTTCCATCATCAATTGGTTTTGATCATTCGCTAAGTTCGTTGTTGAATAGACTGGTGCTAATTCAAACTGACAAGGTGCAACTTCTTTATGCTCGGTTTTGGCAAATACACCTAATTTCCATAGTTGGTCATCGACTTCTTCCATATATGCTTTTACGCGTTCATTAATATTCCCAAAATAATGATCATCTAATTCTTGTCCTTTTACAGGTGCACTACCAAATAAAGTACGACCTGTAATGACTAAGTCCATTCTTTGTTTATAGTATTTTTCATCAATTAAAAAATATTCTTGTTCAGGGCCTGCTGAAGTTTGAATCTTTTTAATGTCATATCCTAAAATATTATATAAACGAACACCGGCTTTATCTAAAGCATCGATGGATCGTAATAATGGTGTCTTTTTATCAAGAGCAGCTCCATCATAAGAACAGAATAAAGTAGGAATATATAAAGTTTTGTCTTTCACAAACGCAAAAGAGGTTGGATCCCATGCTGTATATCCTCTTGCTTCAAAAGTGGCTCGTAAACCACCACTAGGGAAACTAGATGCATCGGGTTCACCTTTGATTAATTCTTTTCCTCTAAAATCACTGATAACAGAATTTGGTCCTGTTGGATTAATAAAGGCATCGTGCTTTTCAGCAGTTATTCCTGTCATCGGTTGAAACCAGTGGGTATAATGAGTTACGCCTTTATCCATTGCCCAGTCTTTCATCGCATTCGCTACAGTATCAGCGATTTCTTTTGGTAATTCTTTGCCGTTTTCAATGACATCCATCATTTCCTTATAGACTGCATGAGGTAAATATTTCTGCATGGCAGAAGGACCGAAGACATCACAGCCAAAATAATCGTCTACTATCATATTCATTTCTCCTTCGTATTCATTTATTTTACATTATTTTCACTAAATAAAAAAGATGGTTTTGTGATTATATGCTCCTGCTAAATTGACATTATTCTTGTCAGATTAGTTAGATTAGGATAGAATAAATCGGTAA
>R14__coassemble_1666_pt1 | contig 10700 bp, 11 predicted proteins | sample R14__metabat2_low_PE_009 | metagenome-assembled genome bin R14 | reverse complement strand
AGACTTAATTCAACAATATTCTTATGAATGTGGAATTTAACTTTTCAATTAACAGTAGAAATTAGGATTCTTTTTGTTGAATTTGACAATTAACACATTCTTACAAAATTATTATATAATAAAAAAGGTTGGAGGCATTAAAATGATTTATTTTGTTGATTTTGAGAACGTTGGTTCCAATGGTTTAATTGGCTCTAAGAATCTAAGTGACAAAGATAAGGTTATTGTTTTCATGAATAAAGATCGAGTAAAATCCATTCCTGTGGATGTATACATGGAAATGATGAATACCAGTGCCAAAGTAGAACATATCTTTTTACATAAATCAGGTAAAAATTATTTAGATTTTCAATTGAGTACTTATCTTGGTTATCTATTAGGTAAAGGGGAGAAAAATGATATTTGTATTGTCAGTAAGGATGCCGGATATGAAAGCTTAGTGGATTTCTGGAAGGGAAGAAATATCAGCATTTGTATTCAACCATCTATAGGAAATGTGAAACCTGTTAAGAAAACAAAGTCCGATTCGACTAAAGAGTTTACAGAACTTTGGCGAAAGAAGATTCGTGAATCTTTAAAAAAGAATAAATTAACCGTTGCCAGCAGTTCTTATTCTTCAATTTATCGTGCCATTGTGGAAAATGATTCTAAGCTTGGTTTACATAATACATTGGCAAAATCTTTTAAAGATCCAATGGGATTAAATATTTATAATGCGATAAAAGATATTTTTGAAGAGTATCAAAGTTCAAAAAAGTAAAGGAGAGAATATATGGCTAGAAATCATAAGGTTTTAAATCATCCAATTATTGGGGGAATTATTTTAATTGTATTGGGCTTATTTGCTCAACAAATTGTCAGCTATGGAGCAACTATTATTGCCCTTCAATTTGTTGATGTCACAACAGCTATCGTTATTGAAGCGGCTTGTGAAATTGTGATGGCAATTATTGTTTGGCAGATTTATAAGCTTTGGTTTAAAAATGAATTTAAAGGAGCCTTCTCCTTTAAATTCATTGGAAGAGGCTTGTTGATTTTGTTGGTTCCAACACTGGCCTTTGTGGGACAAAATTTATTAGCTGCCTTTTTTAATGAATCATCCTTAGGAAATGTTTTTGCCGCTATCATCTTAGGGTTAGCTCCTGGATTATTTGAAGAAATCATTGTTCGTGGATTGTATGTAAGCAATGCCATGCGGTCAGCTACAAGTTATAAAGACATTGTATTCACTTTCTTTATCTCTTCCTTTATTTTCGGGGCTTTACATTTTGTCAATATCATCATGGGAGCTGATATAGGAATGACGATTACTCAGGTTGTGTATGCGACAGGACTAGGGTGTATTTTTGCCGCTGCCTGTCTTAGAACCGGTTCTTTATGGCCTTCTGTGATTGTGCATTCATTAATTGATATTTCCGCTTATTTATTTGCTGACTTACAATCAACTGGTGGAGTCTTAACAACAGGTGGTATTCAATGGTTCAGCATTGCTGAAGGGGTACTACTAATCTTACTTGGATTCTTCTTTATTCGAAAATCGAAATCACAAGAGATTCTGGATATTTGGAAGGAAAAATGGAATCGTTAAAAAAAGCTCATTTTGAGCTTTTTTTAATCCATATTTCTATAAGAACCAGTCATGGCTTTTAATACTTGAATTTCTTCTTCAGAAAGAACATTTTTCATTTTCAATCCTTCTTGCATATCCACATCTTGTGTTTTTCCATCCCATTGAACAATCACACGATTTGTTTTGCCTTGGGCTAATGCCATAACAGCAGCATATCCCATGCGTGTGGCATTGACACGATCTCTGGCTGTAGGAGATCCTCCACGCTGGATGTGCCCTAATACCGTTACTCTTGGGTCTAATCCTAATTCTTCTTGAATCATATTCGCAACTTGTGTAGCAGCTCCACCATTTCCAACAATTTCATTATCTAATGAACCATCTTGATTTCGTTTGGCTCCTTCTGCGACAATGACCATAAAATGGGTTCTTCCGGCAAATCTGGCTGCCCTGATTTTTTCGGCAATATCCTCTTCAAAATTCCAAGGATTTTCAGGAACTAAAACAGCAGTAGCTCCTGTGGCAATCCCTACATATTGGGCCAAATTTCCGGCTCGATGCCCCATGACTTCAATTACGGAACATCTTTCATGAGACTGCATCGTATCTCTTACCTTATCGATGGCTTCAATGGCAGTGTTGGCAGCTGTGTCATATCCTAGAGAATAATGAGAACATCCAATATCGTTATCGATGGTAGCGGGAATGCCTATAACGGAAATAGGGAATTCACTTGAAAAGGCCAGACATCCTGCAAAGGTACCATCTCCTCCAATGGCAACAATTCCATCTAATCCAAGTAGTTTACATGTGTTATAGGCTTTTGCTCTTCCTTCTTTTGTTCTAAATTCATCACTGCGAGCAGTATATAAAATTGTTCCTCCGCGATTGATGATATGAGCTACATCGCTTCCTTTCATATAAATGATATCGCCATTAATTAATCCGTTCCATCCTCTACGAATCCCAATGACTTCAATGCCTTGATAAACGGCTGTTCTTACTACGGCTCTTACTGCTGCATTCATTCCAGGGGCATCACCACCGGATGTTAATACTCCAATTCGTTTAACTTTATTTGTCATAAATTAATTCCTTTCTGTGCGACTAACATAATCAACCCAATGGCCTACATATTTGCAGGCTGGTCGAATGATTTTACCATGATTTACTAATTCTTCCAGTCTATGAGCTGACCATCCGGCAATTCTGGATACGGCAAATATAGGTGTGAATAATTCTCGTGGAATTTCTAACATGGAATAGACAAATCCACTATAGAAATCGACATTGGCACAAATTGGTTTAAACGTTGTTCGATTCTTTGTGATTAATTCTTTTGAAATATTTTCAACCGATTCATATAAATTAAATTCATCGATTCTACCTTTTTCTATGGCAAGTTGTTTGGCAAAGTCTTTTAATATGACTTCTCTAGGATCGGACAGGGTATATACCGCATGTCCCATGCCATAAATTAATCCTGATTTATCAAAGGCATCTTTATTTAATATTTTTTGAAGATAGACTTTAATTTCTTGTTGGTTATTCCAATCCTTTACATTTTCTTTAATTTCATCAAACATTTGTAGCACTTTTAAATTAGCTCCGCCATGTTTTGGCCCTTTTAAAGAAGCAATAGATGCCGCCATTGCTGAATAGGTATCGGTGCCGGATGAGGTGACCACATGGTTGGTGAAAGTGGAATTGTTTCCACCTCCATGATCGGCATGAAGAATTAATGCAGCATCTAATACTTTAGCTTCTAATGGGGTGTATTTGCCATCGGTTCTCAACATATACAATATATTTTCCGCTATTGATTTTGATTTATCAGGTACTCGAATTAAAAAGTCATTTTCTAATTTCATGTGTTGAAAGGCTTCGTAGCTATAAATGGATATGAGAGGCAATTTGGCAATTAATTGTAAACACTGAAGTAATACATTATCTATCGATGTATCATCGGCTTGCTCATCATAGGAATATAAAGAGAGAATTCCTCTCATGATGCTGTTCATGATATTACCAGAGGAGGCTTTCATAATGACGTCTCTTAAAAATGGACCTGACATTTCTTGCAGATCATTCAAGATTTGAATAAAACTTTTTAACTCTTCTTGATTGGGCATTTTCCCAAATAAAAGAAGATAGGTTGTCTCTTCAAATCCATATCTAGAATTACCAATTCCTTTGATTAAATCTTTTACATCAATTCCCTGATAGTGTAAAGACCCGTCAGCAGGAAATTTTCTTCCATCTTTAATGGTAAAGGCAAGAACATCGGATATTTCAGTCAATCCTACTAAAACACCTTGTCCATTGGAATCTCTTAATCCTCTTTTTACATCGTATTGGACATACAATTCTTGATTGATGGTTCCTGAGCTTTTACAGTTATTGATTAATTCTTCATAATTGTTGTTTAATTCATTGGATAATTCCATCATAGTACGATTACTTGTATGTTTCTTTATGACAATATTTTCCATAGCTCCTCCATAAAAAAAGGGCGCCTTCTTTTTGAAAACGCCTTTGTTTACGATGGTATTGTAAATAAAATGAAAGAAAATGTCAATATTAATGTAAAAACTTTCATGTATTGAAAATTTATTGAATTATTTACAATTTTTTTTATTGTCAGAGATTACAAAATTGTTTAAAATTTAAATAGATAAAAGGAGACTTACTTATATGAAATATGAATATGTAACATTAGACACAGCTGTAAATGGACTTTTCAGCAACAAAACACAAGGACATCGTGCCATTATTGATGAATATGCAGCAAAAGGATATCGTTATGTGGGATGGTTCCCAACAAAATCCAGCAATATCTTAGATGGTGTCATTGAACAAGTGGATTTAATTTTTGAAAAAGATGAATAATGAATAAAAGTGTCATTTGACACTTTTATTATGAGAAGGGAAATATATGAAAAAAACAATAAGTATTTTAATGGCAGGTTCCATGGTATTGAGCTTATGTGCCTGTGGGAATAAACAACTACAAAGTTCAACGGATGCAACTGCTTTTGAAGCTTTTACATCCCAAATGAAGGAAATGGCAGATGAAAGTTTAAGCTTAAATGCCACATCTAGTACCTATCAAGTGGATACTTCCAAAAGCAATGCGGATTCCTATCCAACAAAATTTGATTTACGATCTCGTGGTGTTGTGACATCTGTGAAAGACCAAAGTCCATGGGCTACTTGCTGGGGATTTGCCTCTATTGCGGCTTCGGAAACAAGTATTTTATCTGAACTAGGATTAACAACAGAAGAATATAAAGAAAAATATGGAAAAGATTTAGATTTATCCGAAAAACATGTGGCTTATTTCTCTACTGGAAGTATTACAGAAGAGAATGATGATAGTGATGCCAATCACTCGCAATTAGGAGAAGGGACGCATTATGTTGATGAAGAAAATGTGAATCGATATACAGTAGGTGCTTTTTCTTTTTCAACAAATTTATTTGCTTCAGGTGTTGGCCCCGTTTATGAAGACGCTTTTCCATATGTAAACAGTGAAGGAACTATAGATGCCGATGGAGATTGGTCTATTTCAGAATCCGATCGTTTTGTATCAAGCTTTGAATTAGAAAGTACAAATGCACTTCCAAGTCCTGCTCAAAAAGATGAAGAAGGAAATTACGTTTATAATGAAAAGGGAACGGAAGCCATTAAATCGGAATTATTGGATGGAAGAGCTGTTTGTGTTAATTTCTATGCTGATACCTCTACTCCGGCTAGTTCAAGTGAGACTAATGTTTCTGATGAAGAGTATGAAGAATATGTAGAAGAAGTAAAAGACTCATTAAAGGTAGATGGTGTAACGGATCAAGAAGTTCGTATTTATCTAGACTGTTATTTAGAAGCAGTGAAACCAGCAGATTATACCGAACAACAAAGAGTGGCCTATGCCAAAGTCCGTTTATCTCAATTAGGAGAAGACTTTACCAAATACGATTTAACTCAATTTGATGAAGATGATTTTTCTGCTTTATCACTGGCCCCTTATCTACAATGTTCTTATGAAGAAGCAAAACAACAAGTATTACAACAAAAAGAAGAAGGGGCAAGTAGTGAGACACTTCATTTTATCAATGATACTGGTGATAATCCTACGTATGCGCACTATACTTATACAAATATGCTGCAGGCAAATCATGCGGTAACAATTGTTGGATGGGATGATAACTATTCGGCATCTAACTTTATTGAAGGACATCAACCACCGGCTGATGGGGCATGGATTGTGAAAAACAGCTGGGGTGAAGACTGGGGAGATAATGGATATTTCTATATTTCCTACTATGATCAAACATTGGGATTTGCTCGTACATATGATTATGTAACCGATGCGGATAATGAAAAAATGTCGACTTTAGAAATCTATGAATACGATATGTTGACAGGAGCTGATAGTCAATCTGTTTTAGTGGATGATGAATCGTATCAAGCCAATGTATTTGATATTTCAGATGACATGGTTTTAGAATATGTTTCCTTACAAACAGGGGAGGCCAATGTCATTTCTACTGCAGCTGTATATTTACTGGATGATAATGCTTCTTCGCCAGTAGATGGAACGTTGTTAGATAGTGTGACTTCTACAGAAGAATATGCTGGTTATCATCGCATAAAACTGAATCGAAATCTATTAATTAAAGCGGGTTCTCGAATAAGTGTAGTAACAACACAGAGAGTGAAATCGGATGAGGGAACACAATACTCTTTAATGACATCCTTTGGCCTTTCACAAGATATGATTAATAAGATAGTGGATTTATATATGGATGAATATGGTGTTGAACTTTCTCTTCCTTCTTATTCCAAGGCTGTTGTCAATAGTCAGGAAAGTTATTTAGGAATGAATGGTTCATGGATTGACTGGACCGATGAAATAGCAACCATCCGCTCTCAAAGTGAACTGGCTGAATGCATTGAATACGATAACTTTGCGATTAAGGCATATGGATATTCGTATGATGAAATCAAAGAATCACATAATTTTGGAAGTGCCATTAAATGCAATGATGGAACTGGGTATATCTGTAAAGATTGTGGAATGTTAGTGATTGAATGTAAATAAGAAGATGTTTGACATCTTCTTTTTTGCTGTCTCTATGGTAAAATAAAACTATGTTAAAAAGAATGTCCCATCAATATCATAAAAAGAAAGTATCTTATGAATTAGTCAAAGACTGGCTGGAATTGGAAAATGGCATTGCGGTTATTTGTTGTCATGTTGAAAAAGAAGAAGACATTATTTCTTCTTATTCAGTGCCTAACTATGAGTTTTTATGTGAATCCTTTCGTCTGTTTTTAGATAAGGCTAGTGAATTGATTCCAACAGATTATTCCATCGAATTAGAAATATCAGGTGCTCATTTTGATGATGAACAGAAACAAAGAATTCAAGCAGCTATTCGTAATGAATATTTATTAGAAGCGGGAAGAAATCATAATGATAAAATCAAAAATATTTATCGGATTTTGTGGTTTGTATTTTGTTTTGGTCTTGTGACTTTATTTATATGGTTATTTTATGATTTTTCACCATTCTATTTATTTACGGATATCTTACTTGTTGTCTTGTATTTCTTTGGCGATCGAATGATGGAATTTGTGATATCCGATGGTGTAACGATTCGTCATCAAAAGGTGAAAACAGTACAAATGATGGCGATGCATGTTGTTTTTGAAGAAAACTTTGAAGATGTAAATTTAACTTTAGATGAACAAAGGGAAGTAAAGGATAAAGTTTTAGAAGTATTAAACAGCTAGGAGTGTAAAGTATGGTATTTGATCGAACAAGAGAACTAGAATATATTGCCCAATATATGGCAAAAGATGTACAAAAGATTATAAGTATTGATTTAAAAGAAGATACATTTGATTTAGTCAAAATTGATCGTGTTGAGATGGATGAAGGGCATGGATATAATAAAAAACTATCGTATTGGTTTGAACAATTAGGAAAATCGGGGATGATTCATAAAGATGATCTTTTACGTTATGAAACGTTCATGAATTTAGACTATATCCGTACTTATTTCTTACAGGGAAACAAGCGTTTTACTTTAACGTATCGTCGCATGGTTCAAAATTCTTACCAATGGGTAACCACGCGTATTTTTTCAACATCTGATTATAGTGCAGATAATCAAAAAGCTATATTAATTGTACAAGCAGATGATGTAATGGAAAATCTAGAAATCATGTCAATGGCAAAAATGCAGTTTGAAATTCTATATGCCATTGCAGGAATCTATGTGTCTATGCATGCCATTAAACTGGATGATAATACCTATATAGATTTAAATAATGCAACGAATAATAATTTAGAATTTAATGTGAAGCAAAATGCAACAAAGGCAATTGAAGATATCATCTTAGAAAGAATTAATCCAGAATACCAGGAAATAGCTTTTGAATTTGCTGATTTATCTACAATAGTTGATCGCTTTAAAGATAAAAAAGTTTTATCCATTGATTTATATGGAGATGAAGTAGGATGGGTGCGTTTGAAATTTATGCCTGCTCAATATAATGAAGATGGAACTCCATCTTTGTTGTTGTTTACATCAGAAAGTGTGAATGAAGAAAAACGAAAAGAACAAGAATTAGTGGCAATTTCTACGGAATTAAATTTAGCTTGCCAAATTCAAGAATCGGTATTGCCTAGTGTCTTTCCAGCTTATCCGAATAAAAAAGAATTTGATATTTATGCCAGTATGAATCCGGCAAAAGAGGTAGGAGGGGATTTCTATGACTTCTACTTTATTGATGAAGATCACTTTGCGATGGTAATTGCTGATGTCTCTGGTAAAGGAATTCCAGCTGCTTTGTTTATGATGGTTAGTAAAGCTGTTATTAAAAACCAGGCAAATGAAAAACTTCTTCCTTCTCAGATTTTAAAGAAAGTCAATATTCAGTTGTGTGAAGATAATGAAATGGAAATGTTTGTAACGGTATGGTTAGGAATTTTAGAAATTTCAACAGGTAAATTGATAGCTTGTAATGCGGGACATGAATATCCAGCATTAAGAGAAAAAGATGGTGATTTTAAATTATTAAGAAGTAAGCATTCATTACCATTAGGATGTTTTTCCAATGTAGTATTTAGAGACTATGAATTGCAGTTGCAACCATCAGATCAGCTCTTTGTGTATACCGATGGTGCAACCGAGGCAACTAATAATGAGAATGAATTATTTGGAACGGATCGTTTAGTGGATGCATTAAATGTCAATGGACAAGAAAGCATTGATCAAAAGTTAATCACTGTCAAACAAAAGATTGACTCTTTTGTGGATGGTGCTACTCAATTTGATGATATTACGATGATGATTTTTCAATACAATGGAATGGACAAATAGAAAACTATTTGTTCTTTTTTGTAAATGATTTTATGGAAGAGAAGGTGTGATTATGGATAAAAATAAAGTACCAGATAACTTTACAATTCAATTGGCTTTCGTAGATGCTTTGCCGGTATTGTTTTTTGGGATGAACTGTATTTTATTAGGACAGAAGTGTTCAAGCCATTTATTTACGATCGGTGCCATTTTATGCCTTGCAGGTGGAGCAGGCAAAGTATTGTGGAAGATTATTGTGGCTTTAAAGAAAAAGAATGTATGGTTTTTATTTGTGCAAATGCGAATAGTGATGCCAATTGGATTTATTCTAATGATTCTTGGATTTTTCTTATCAAATTGTACTTTCACAAATTTATGGCAAGGTTTTATTCATTTTCCATCCATTATCTTTTATTTATTAGGAATCTTTGGCATGGGATTGATGGGATATTTTGCGACACATTTAGATAATAGTGATTTAAAATCAAATTGGATTGAACAAATTACGAATGGAATTTCTCAAATCTGTATTTTCATTGGCTTAATAATATAATAAGACCCATTATGGGTCTTATTGTATTTTAGTATGTTTTCCATTGATAGAATCATAGATAAAGATTTGACAGTTTTCTGGTTTAGGGCGCCATGTGATTCCATTTGGCTTATCATCTAAATAACCACGTAAAGCCCGTATAATGCCTCCATGACAGGCAATTAAAACTGTATCGTAATCTTTTTGTTCCAATTCTTTTAAGAATTCTGAGCTTCTTTTTACCATAGAAGAAATGGTCTCAACACTATCAGGTGCTGGAAATATTTCTGGTAAAGCCCAATATAGAGTCATTTTAAGTCCTAAAAGATAATATTTATGGAGTTCATATTTTCCAAAATCTACTTCAATTAATCGAGGATCAATCATCACATCTTTTTTATCAATGTTTCCAATAATAGAAGCCGTTGTGATGGCACGATCTAAAGGGGAAGCATATACAGCATCAAAAGTAATGTCAGAAATTGTTTTTCTAGCTTCTTTTGCTTGTTCGATTCCTTTTTCATTTAAAGGCTCATCTGTTAATCCCTGCATTAATTTTTGTTTATTGTATCGAGTTTGTCCATGACGTGTTAAATAGATTCTCATAGATGTAGTATAGTTTATCTTTTTCTTTTTTACAAAAGTTTATTGGAAATTAAAATTTCTTTGGTCAAATGTATCGTGAACTATAAACTTTTTTACTTTCTCCGTTTTTTAGCTCTCAATAAAGGAATTAAATCAATCTACTATATAATTGCCTGCACGTAACGTGCAATGATTGAATGAAGTAATGAGGTGATTATTGTGAGATTAGTAAAAGCAGAGTGTCAGAATTGTGGATCACAATTGGAATTGAATCTAGATAAATTACAGGCTTATTGTCCATATTGTGGTAGCAAGTTATTTATTGATGTAGAGAATCTTAGTGGTATTATTGATTCTTTAGAGAAAACAAAACAAGAACAAGAAAGAACAAAACAAGCTTATTATGAATATCAAAGTAATAAAGACAATAGTAAGAATGATTTAACGAAAACTTTGATTAATAGTAAGGCTTTTCCAATCATAGTGATTTATTCGTTTTTATTGATTATGTTATTGGTTACAATGTTCTTATAAGAAAATGATAAATGGTTATGCGAAAAACAACAAAAAATAGGGTTGATTTAGATTGCTGATGAATTCAGATAGATTAAACAATGAAAATAAGATTCCTTCTATTGGATTGAGG
>R14__coassemble_1610_pt1 | contig 10933 bp, 10 predicted proteins | sample R14__metabat2_low_PE_009 | metagenome-assembled genome bin R14 | reverse complement strand
CATTATATAAACTACTCAATAAAAATGATTTATTTCAATCGGTAAGTGATGTTGTTTATGATGATTACTATCATTTTGAATCATTATGTGAGCAATTAAAAAAAGAAAAAGATTTGTATCAAAATGATGTGGATGACTTAGATTCAATGCAGGAAAGAGAATACTTGATCAAAAAATTGTATCGAAAACATGGAGGAAGCTATGAATCGATGATGGAAGAAAAAGAATCTTATATGAAAAAGATTGATTTAATTCTTCATCGTCAAGATGTTTTTGACAAGCTTCAAAAACAGCTGGATTCTGCTTATTTAGATTATATGGATCTTGCCAACAAACTTCATACAAAGAGAGTCAATAGTTTCAAACCATTAACACAGGCTATTGAATCCCATTTTAAAGATTTAATGCTTGAAAAAGCCAGATTTCACATTGAATGTAGTAATTGTTCGCCATCAGCAAATGGCATTGATACCATTGAATTTCAGGTTTCAATGAATCCAGGAAGTCCTTTTCTATCTTTAAAAAAGAGCGCTTCTGGAGGAGAACTTTCTCGTTTGATGCTGGCATTGAAAGTTGTTTTTCAATCCGAAAAAGGAATTGAAACCATTATCTTTGATGAAATTGATACGGGAGTAAGTGGAAAAGTTGCGATGGCAATGGGCTCTAAAATGAAAACTCTATCAAAAGAATATCAGGTATTATGTATTACGCATTTAGCAAGTGTTGCCTGTCACGCCGATTGGCATTATTGTGTTATGAAATCCAGTCAAAAAGAAAGTACGACAACAATTGTTCAAGAATTAGATCAACAGCAGTCGATTCATGAATTAGCAATAATGGCCACTGGAAATGATACAAGTTCAGCAATAGAAACCGCAAAAGAATTAAAAGAAAGGGCACTGCATGGCTAGAGTTATCTTTCATATTGATATTAATGCTTTTTTTGCTTCTGCAGAAGAACTAAAAAATCCAGAGTATAAAGGAAAACCTCTGGCAGTTGGTTCGACTTCGAAACGTTCTGTTTTATCGACAGCAAATTATGCGGCAAGAGAAAAAGGGGTTCATAGTGCTATGCCTGTATATGAAGCACTTCAATTATGTCCAGAACTAATTATTGTTGAAGGCGATTATAATTATTATCGTATGTTGTCAAGACAGTTTTTTGATTATCTGAAACGATATTCTTATCAAATTGAACCTGCTTCTATTGATGAGTGCTATATGGATGTAACAGAAACAATTAAACAGTATAAACGTCCGTTAGATTTAGCGTATCAAATCCAGAATGGAATCTATGATTTGCTGGGTTTAACCGTATCGATTGGTGTTGCTCCCAATCGATTTCTTGCGAAAATGGCAAGTGATATGAAAAAGCCAAAAGGAATAACAGTTCTTAGAATATCGGAGATTGAATATAAATTATGGCCTTTACCAATTGAAGATATGTTTGGAATAGGAAAGAAAACCATTCCCGAATTAAAAAAAATAGGGATTCATACCATTGGTGATTTTGCCAATGAAGAGAATGAACAGAAAATTTTGACATTAATGAAAAATAGTGGCTATCCTCTAATTCAAAAAGCAAGAGGTCACAGTAGTTCACAACTTCATTATTCTTCAACACAAAAAAGTTGTTCGGTTTCTCGTACGTATACAACCGATATCTACACAATTGATGAAGCCTATACGCGTTCAAAAGATATCTGTCAAGAATTATGTCATCGCTTAATCAGAGAGAATCAAAAAGGAAAACTTATTTCTTTATCTTTGCGTGATTTAGATTTTCATACCATTGTTCGTTCGCATCCCACAAATCATTATACAAATTCATATAATGAAATTTATGAAGTTGTACAAGGCTTGTTGGATACTTATTTTGAACCAGTGGGATATCGTTATATGGCTATCACAATGGGCTCTTTACAGAATGCATCTCAATTAATAGAACAAACATCTTTATTTGAAAAACCTATTGAAGATTCAATGACAATTATTGATTCTTTTAATAAAGAGTTTCATTGTGATGTCTTCATGCGTGCATCTGACTTACTAAAGGAGAAAAAATGAATCATTTAGAGTTGAATTATTTAGTAAATGAAAGTGTCTCTGTTTATCAACATCCAGATCATTTTCGTATTAACACGGATACACGCTTACTTGCTGAGTTTTTAGAATTAAAGAGAAATCTTTCGATTTTAGATATCGGCACCAATAATGCTGCTTTATTAGTGTATTGCGACCGTTTTGAGCCTGAAAAGTTAATTGGCGTTGAAGTATTATCAGAAGCCTGTAAAGTCGCTCAAATCAACGCAAAACACTTTATAAGTCATGATTGTGAAATTATAAATGATAAAGTACAGAATATTGATATTGAACCAGTGGATTTAATTATTTCCAATCCACCCTATTTTCCAATTGACCATACCAATCCCAATACAAATATGGATATGCGTCAATTAGGAAGAGTAGAGGTTAACCTGACTTTAGAAGAACTTGTTTATCACGCTGCTCGCTTATTGAAACCAAATGGACATTTTTGTTTTGTACATAGACCAGATCGTTTGAATGAAATTTACCAACAATTGATAAAGAATGGTTTTTCTATTTCTAGACTACAGATTGCCTATGATAAAAATGATGTTGCCAAAACGATTTTGATTGATGCGAAAATTCATTCTTCTTGTCAGTGCAAGATATTACCACCTATCACAATTTAATGATAGAATAAATGCATGAACTTAAAAGAAGCGCTGCAGGATTATAAAATCAATTTAACTGTTGTTGAAAACAAATCAAGTAAAACAATTGAATCTTATATTCATGATTTACAACAATATATTGATTATATGAATGCGAATGGAATTAATGAAGTAGAACAAATTACGATTGTAAAGATTGATTCTTTTTTTAATGAGTATTCTTTATCTCATTCATCAAAAAGTGCCAATCGTGTTTTATCTTCTATTCGCTCCTTTCATCGATTTACGACATTAAATCATCCTCAAATCAAAAATCCTACTCTTTATTTACACGGATTTTCAACCAATAGACATTTACCTGTGTATTGTAGCGTTGATGATATTTCATTATTGTTGAATTCTTTTGATAACAGTGATATTCAAGTCTATCAAAAAACATTATTAGAAACTTTATATTCATGTGGTTTGCGTGTTAGCGAATTATGTGATTTAAAAAGAAACGATGTTCATTTAGACCAGAAGATTTTAAGGATTACGGGTAAAGGGGATAAACAAAGAATCGTTCCCATTGCGGATGCCTGTGTAGAACAAATGAAAATTTACCTCACGTATGTTCGTCCCGAATGGGAAAAGAAAAGAGTTGCGAACTTCTTTATTAATCAATATGGTAGAGTTTGTACACGCCAATATGTACATAACTTAATTAAAGAAAAAATTGCACAATGTCACTTAAACCCAGATATTTCCGCCCATAGTTTTCGTCATAGCTTTGCAACTCATCTATTAGATGGGAAAGCAGATTTAAGAGTTGTTCAAGAACTATTAGGTCATAGTGATATTCAAACAACACAAATATATACACATATTCAAAATAAACGTTTAACGAATGCATATGATTCGTTTTTTCCAAGTATGGATGAGAAAAAGGAGGAAGAATAAAATGAGTTGTGAAGGATGCCCAAGTGCAGGAAATTGTTCTAAAGATTCATCTTCATGTGGAGTTGTTTCTAACCCTAAGAACAATATCAAAAAAATTGTAGCCGTTATGTCAGGAAAAGGTGGAGTAGGAAAGTCTACTATGACGGTTTTAATGGCAAAATCATTAGCGAAACAAGGTTATAAAGTAGGGATTATGGATGCGGATATTACAGGTCCAAGTATTCCTAGATTGTGTCATTGTGAAGATAAAATAGCTTATGCTTCCAGTGAACATGAAATATTGCCTGTTTTAACAGATGATGGAATTAAAATTATGTCATTAAACTTCATTCTAGAAAACGAAAGTGATCCTGTTATTTGGAGAGGTCCAATTGTTGCTGGTGTAGTTAAACAGTTCTATACAGATGTTTTATGGGAAGAATTAGATGTGCTATTAATTGATATGCCACCAGGAACAGGGGATGTTGCCTTAACGATTATGCAGTCGATTCCTGTTCAAGGTGTGATTATGATATCTACACCGCAACCTATGGTTTCCATGATTGTTGAAAAAGCAGTTCATATGTGTGAAGCAATGAAAGTGGATGTATTGGGTATCATTGAAAATATGGCCTATTTAGAATGTCCAAATTGTGGTTCTCGCATTGATTTTTACAATACTGATGAATTAGATTCTTTCTTTGAAAGAAGCAATACAAAGTGTTATGGAACGCTTCCTATGATTGATTTGATTCGTGACATCAATCAGTATGCAAGCTATACAGATGATCAAAAAGAAAAGATTAGTGATATGATTGATTCCATGGCTAAAGATGTCATGAATGATTTAAACAAATGTTTTATACTTTAATTCGTAAAAAAGGAAACAAACGCATGTATCTTCGCTATAAAAATGGTGAAGTGATTGTCACAGCTCCTTTTTTAACAAGCAAGAAAACAATCGATCAATTTGTCGCAAGTCATAAAGAGTGGATTGAATCACAGAAGATAAAAGACTCAAAAAGCTATCTAAAAGATGGGGATTGTATTCATTTCGTTGATGGTGATTATATTTTAAAAGTTAATCCATTAATAAAACAAATTTCTTTAAAAGATGGATTGATAAGTGTACGGAATCAAAAAGATTTTGAAAAACTGTTAAAGAAAGCTTCAAAAGAATTACTGACAAACATGTTTTTAAATGTACAAAATCAATTAGGACTGAAAGATATGCATTTAAAAATTGGAATCTATTCATCCCAATGGGGAAGTTGTAACAAGGCAAAAAGAGATATTCATTTAAATGCTTATTTATTATTAACGGATTATGATTTTATTCATTCTGTTATTATTCATGAATTTGCTCATATGTATGTACAGAATCATTCGAAGGACTTTTATAATGTTGTTTATAGATGGATGCCTGAATATGATCAAGTACATCAAAGGTATAAAAATTTTCGATTTCCAAGACTGGAGCAATAAAAATTGCTCCTTTTTATAGGAGGGCTTATGATACAAAAAGTAGCTTTAATTGGTGCTGGTGCCATCGGTGCTTATTTTATTAAAGAATTAGATAATAATGTGACTGTAATAGCACAGGGAAAACGATACGAAAAATTAAAATCAGAAGGAATTTACATTAATGATATTCATTATGATTTACATGTATCGACACCTTTAGAAGATGAAATCTTTGATTTAGCGATTATTTGTACAAAATATAATGGGTTAGACGATGCGATTGATATGCTTAAAGAAATCATGAATGAAAATACAATTGTGTTAAGTCCGTTAAATGGTGTGGATTCAGAAGAAAAAATTGGCTCTGTGGTAGGTATGGAGCATATGGTTTATTCTTTGATGCGTATTGGTTCTAGAAGAGAGGGCAATCATATCTATTTTGATGATCATAAAATATCTGATATTTATTATGGATCCTTAGAAACAAATGATCGAAAATTAAAAGAATTAACAGATTATTTTTCAACAACAAATGTTAAATTTCATTGTCTTGATAATATTCTTAGCGATATGTGGACTAAATATGCTTCTAATATTGCCAATAATTTACCACAAGCCATTGTCGGATTACCTTCTAAAATGTATTTTGAAGGTGAACACGGACGTTTTATTGCGGATAAATTATATCAAGAAGTGTATTTAATTGCCAAAGCAAAGGGGATTGATATTCCTAAAAAAACGATATTCTTTGATTCTGTTCCTAAAGTCAGTAAATTCTCAACTCTTCAGGATATCGAAGCGAAAAGACACACAGAAATTGATATGTTTTTAGGTGTATTACTTAAATATGGAAAACAATACAATATAACTTTACCATACAGTGAATATACTTATCATTTGATAAAATTGTTAGAAGAAAAAAATGATGGCTTGTTTGAATTAAATGAAAATGACTATTAATTCTTAAGGAATGTGGTAAAATAGTAATGCTTAAAAGGTAGGATGAATATGGAAAAGTTAGAATTTGAATGTTACACATTATCTCCATTAGATGGACGATATGGATTTATCAAAGATGAATTAAAAGATTACTTTAGTGAATATGCATTGGTTAAATATAGAGTTTATGTTGAAATTCAATGGCTAAAATTCTTAATTGATCATATTGATTGTGAAGTTTTGAATCAATTTAATAAAGATGAATTTAACAAGATTGAATCCATTTCTAAAGACTTTAATTATGAATCTTTTGCGAAAATTAAAGAAATTGAACAAACAACTCGTCATGATGTGAAAGCAGTTGAATATTTTATTGATGGTCAGTTAAGAGAAATGGGATATGATTATCTACAAAGCTTTGTACATATTGGATGTACAAGTGAAGATATCAATAATACTTCCTATGCATCAATGATTAAAAATGGATTGCATGATGTATGGCTTGTGAAAGCTCATGAATTTGCAGATATTATTGATGGGTTAGCTGAAAAATATCAAAATGTGGCAATGTTAGCACATACGCATGGGCAACCAGCAACACCAACAACCATTGGTAAAGAATTTAAAGTTTATGCTTATCGTTTAAATCAAAGCATTCAAAATATTGAATCCATTCAAATAAAAGCAAAATTTAATGGAGCAACAGGAAACTATAGTGCTATTTTAACAGCATTTCCAAATGCTGATTGGCAGACTTTGGCAAAAGAATTTGTTGAAGAGTATTTAGGTCTTACTTTTAATCCATTAACAACACAAATAGAAAGCCATGATTATACATGTCATATTTTAGATGGTATCCGTCATTTCAATAATGTGTTAGTGGACTTAGATGTGGATATGTGGCTATATATTTCAATGGAATACTTTAAACAAATACCTGTAAAAGGGGAGGTAGGAAGTTCTACAATGCCTCATAAAGTCAATCCAATTCGTTTTGAGAATTCTGAAGCAAATGTTGATATGTCAAATAATATCTGTATGGCTTTATCCAATAAGTTGCCAAAATCCAGAATGCAAAGAGATTTAAGCGATTCTTCTTCTCAACGTAATTTAGGATTAGCCTTTGGTTACTCTTTACAGGCAATCAATGAAACCAAAAATGGATTAGCAAAGTGTGTTATTAATGAAGAAAAACTAGCTTCTGATTTAAATGAGAAATGGGAAGTTTTGGCTGAACCAATTCAAACGATGCTCCGTAAATATGGAATTAGTGATGCTTACGATCAATTAAAAGCCTTAACACGTGGTAAAAATATTTCCAAAGAAGCAATTATGGAATTTGCGAATTCATTAGACGTATTAAGTGAAGAAGATCGTCAAACATTATTGAATATGACACCTGCTTCTTATATTGGATTGGCAGATAAATTAGTTGATATTAAAGTAAAATAGTGATAGTATTCTTTTAGGGAATGAACGTCTCCCAAGTGTTATTACGCTAAACCGCTGAAAAGCTGATGACTTCTACAACTGTTTTGTTGTGGTCATTGGCTTTTTATTTTTAGAAAAGAGGGAATTTATGGTAGAAAGTATTGCATACATTGTTTTATTTGGATTGTTTTTCGCAACATTCATGCAAAGACTGCATCTTCCAAGATTATTAGGAATGATCATTGCAGGTATGGTGATAGGTCCATATTGTTTAAATATACTTGATGAAAGCATATTGACAATATCTTCTCAAATTCGTCAAATCGCATTGATTATTATTTTAACACGTGCTGGTTTGACACTGGACATTACGGATTTAAAGAAAGTAGGAAGACCCGCTATTTTAATGTGTTTTTTACCGGCATTGATTGAAATTCTTGGGATGATTTTTTTTGCTCCCAAATTATTAGGAATATCTACTTTAGATGCTGCCATTATGGGCAGTGTCGTAGCGGCTGTATCGCCAGCTGTTGTCGTTCCCAAAATGATTCAACTAATTGATGATAAATTAGGAACAGAACAGGGAATTCCACAGATGATTCTTGCAGGAGCAAGCGTGGATGATGTTTTCGTGATCGTGATGTTTTCAGCTTTTACTGGTTTAGCTTTAGGAAATGAAATCAATGCACTCAGTTTTGTTCAAGTACCTGTTTCAATTTTTACAGGAATTGTTTTTGGACTATTTGTTGGCTATTTATTGGCACTTTTTTTAAAAAAGTTAAATATACGTAATACAACGGCCTTTTTAATTACGATTTCAATTTCATTTCTGTTAATGCGATTTGAAACATTCATTAAAGTATATATTCCTTTTAGTGGTTTATTAAGTATTATGGCGATGGGATTATCCGTAGGTAAAATGAACAAAGAAGTCACTGTTGATTTAAACCATATCTATTCAAAATGCTGGGATGTTGCTCAAATTTTCTTATTTGTATTAGTCGGTGCTTCTGTCAATATTTCTTATGCTTTAAAAGCAGGGTGGGCAAGTGTTATATTAATTATTTGTGTTTTATTGGTAAGAATGGTTGCAGTCTTTATTTGTTTAATTAAAACACCATTAAATAAAAAAGAACGTTTCTTTACAATGTGCGCTTATTCACCAAAAGCAACTGTACAAGCTGCAATGGGAGGCGTTCCTCTTTCAATGGGATTAGCGTGTGGCGAAATTGTTTTAACGATTTCCGTTATTTCTATATTAATAACCGCTCCTTTTGGTGCGATTATGATGGATATTTTTGATAAGAAATGTTTAAAATACGCTTCTAAGTAATCCGATTTCATGTATAATAAGAATCATTAAGGAGTGATTTTGTGCAAACTTTATCGATTCTAGCAACAAAAGTTTCATATCGATTATTAAAACTGATAGGTAGGGGAGGTTCACTTCCTGGATCTATTGGTTTAAAACTAGATAAAAATATTTTAAAAAAATTAGATTTTACTGGACCTATTATTTTGGTGACCGGTACCAATGGAAAAACCAGTACCGCAAATATGATTGGAGATGTTTTAGAGCAAGGTGGATATAAAGTTATTTCCAATCGAAAAGGCGATAATATGCTGGTTGGTATTGTTACTACTTTACTAACAAATTCTTCATTAACAGGACATGTCAATGCGACTGCATGTGTATTAGAAGTAGATGAGTTAAATATACGTCATATCTTACCTAATATTCCTGTAACAGCATTAGTTGTCAACAATTTTTTCCGTGATCAATTGGATAGAGCCAGAGAAATGGAACAGTTAATTGATACAATAGAAAAAGTATTACCTAATTATTCTGGTGAATTAGTCTTAAACGGAAATGATCCTAATGTTGTTCGTTTAAGTTTGAAGGCACCGAATGCACATATGACTTATTATGGAATCGCAAAGAATGAATACTCAAAGGACTCTACAAATGAAGCATCTGAAGGAAAGTTCTGTCCTAAATGTGGTTCTAAACTAATATACTCATATTATCAATATTCTCATATTGGATCGTTTTCATGTTCTAAGTGTGATTTTAAAACACCAGAATTAGATGTTGAATTAGACTATATTGATTTAGATAATCAGACTTTCGTTTACAACAATAAAAAATATAGACAACCATATATGGGAATGTATTCTATGTATAACTGTGCAGCGGTTATGGCAATTGCGAAATTGTATAAAATTGAGGATGAATGTGTTGAAAATGTCTTTAAAAATGCACCACAACCAGCTGGACGTAATGAAAAATTTGAAAAAGATGGAAACACTTGTATTTTAAATTTAGTTAAAAATCCGACTGGTGCCAATGAAGTAATGAAAGTTATTGAAAAAGATGATGACGATAAAGGTATTTGTATTGTCTTAAATGACAGAGAACAAGATGGAACGGATGTCAGCTGGATTTACGATACTTTCTTTGAAAAGATTATGAATGACTCAACAAAATCTATTATTTGTACAGGTACAAGAGGGTATGATATGGCATTGCGAATCTATTATGGTGGATATAAAGGCGTATTGCTTGTATATGATACAACAGAACAAGCCTTACAAATGTCTTTTTCGATGAATAATAAAGTATATGCCATTGCGACATATACGGCTTTATTACCAACTCGAAATGTGATTTTAAAGGAGATGAATCTATGAAAATAAAAGTTTGTTGGATGTACCACGATATCATGGATTTATATGGTGATAAAGGGAATATGATGGTCCTTAAAAAAAGATGTGAAGATCGAGACATTGAATTTCAATTAGATACTTGCGGTATTGGACAAGACATTGATCTTTCTAGTTATGACTTAATTTTTCTAGGTGGAGGAGCCGATAAGGAACAAATTAGTTTAATTCCAGATTTATTATCAAGAAAAGAAGCAATTAAAAAAGCCATGGATGAAAATACTTTCATATTATTAATCTGTGGTGGTTATCAATTGTTTGGACAGTATTACATTGCGGCTGATGGTTCAAAGATTGAAGGATTGCAGTTCTATGATTATTATACAGATACTGGAAAAGAAGGATCTAGATGTATTGGTAATATTGTCATAGAAGCCAACTTAGATGAAATTCATACAAAGATTGTTGGTTTTGAAAATCATGGTGGACAAACAATGAATGTAACAAAACCATTAGGTAAGGTTCTTCATGGATTTGGAAATAGCTTTGATGCTGGTTGGGAAGGGTTTTATGATGGAAAAATTTTAGGTACTTACTTACATGGACCATTGCTTCCAAAAAATCCTGTAGTTGCCGACTTTGTGATTTACAAAGCTTTAAAGAAAAATAATCCTACTTTTAAATTTGCTGATTTAAAACCAATCGAAAATGATTATGAAAATCAAGCAAGGGAAGTCATATTTAAACGATTTAATATTCAATAGCCAGTTAAATGACTGGCTATATTTTTATATATACTACTTCGCATAATATATATT
>R14__coassemble_1476_pt1 | contig 11831 bp, 9 predicted proteins | sample R14__metabat2_low_PE_009 | metagenome-assembled genome bin R14 | reverse complement strand
TAAATATATATCGGGCCTGGAAGTTGAAAAACAGTAACTTTTATTGACGAAAAATCAAAAAAATGGTAAATTCTTTTTTGTAAGCGATGAATTAGACTAGTAAATAAAGGATTCATTTATAGAGAGCCAATGGTTGATGGAAATTGGCAATGGTCATTATTGAACTCACTAAGGAGCTGGTAAGTAATGTTACCCGTAATTCTTGCGATAAAAGAATCATAAGTGTTCCAATATGAGTTGGAAAACTAAGGTGGTACCGCGTTTTTAACGTCCTTAGACAGGGCGTTTTTTTATTGAAAGGATGGAAAAATATGTATAATCATTTAGAAATTGAAAAGAAATGGCAAAAGTACTGGGAAGAGAATGAAACCTTCAAAACAGATATTTGGGACTTCTCTAAACCTAAATTCTATGCATTGGATATGTTTCCTTATCCAAGTGGAGTTGGACTTCATGCTGGACATCCAGAAGGGTATACAGCAACTGATATTTCATCACGTATGAAAAGAATGCAGGGATATAATGTATTACACCCTATGGGATATGATTCATTTGGTTTACCAGCTGAACAATATGCTGTGCAAACAGGGAATAATCCAAATGGATTTACACAAAAGAATATTGATTACTTTACGAGTCAATTAAAGGAATTAGGTTTTGATTACGATTGGTCAAGAGTTGTGGCAACAAGTAATCCAGATTACTATCACTGGACACAGTGGATTTTTAAACAATTATATGAAGATGGATATGCCAAATATGTCGATATGCCTGTAAACTGGTGCGAAGAACTAGGAACAGTTCTTTCAAATGATGAAGTCATTGATGGAAAGAGCGAACGTGGTGGATATCCTGTTGTTCGTAAAAATATGAAGCAGCTATGCATTGATCAACCTGCTTTTGCTGAACGGTTATTAGAAGGATTAAATGAAATTGACTGGCCAGAATCTACTAAGGAAATGCAGAGAAACTGGATTGGTCGTTCCACTGGAGTTGAAGTGGATTTTGATATTGTAGGGGGAGGCAAATTTTCCATCTTTACAACTTGTATTGAAACCATTTATGGAATTACTTTTATGGTTTTAGCCCCAGATGGTGATTTAGTACAGGAATTAATGCCTCGTATTCAAAACCAGGATGAGGTAAAAGCTTATATTCAGGAAACGATTTCTAAATCTGATATGGATCGTACAGAATTAAATAAAGGGAAGTCAGGATGTCGATTAGAAGGAATTAAAGCAATTAATCCTGTAAATGGTAAAGAAGTAGAGATCTTTATTGGTGACTTTGTCTTGGCAAATTATGGAACAGGGGCTGTCATGGCGGTTCCAAGTCATGACCAACGTGATTTTGAGTATGCGATTGCTCACAACATTGAAATGATTCAGGTTATTGATGGAAGAGATGTTTCTCAGTGCGCTTTCGAAAAATACGATTATTTAGGAAAAGGATGTAAATTAATCAATTCTGAAGAATTTACAGGAATGACTGTAGAGCAAGCCAAACCAGCCATTACTAAAAAATTAGTGGATATGGGTATTGCTCGCGAAACGGTTAATTACCGTTTTAGAGAATGGATCTTTGCTCGTCAAAGATATTGGGGAGAACCAGTTCCTATTGTTCATTTAGAGGATGGTACGGATTATGTTTTACCAGATGAAGAGTTACCTTTGCTTCTTCCAGAACTAGATGATTATCAAGGACATAATGGACAAGCACCTTTAGAAAATGCGACAGAATGGAAACAATACAATAAAAATGGTAAAAAGGGTGTACGTGAAACAAGCACGATGCCGGGAAGTGCAGGAAGCAGCTGGTATTTCTTGCGTTATATTGATCCACATAATGAAAAAGAATTTGCGAATTACGAACTATTAAAGCACTGGATGCCTGTTGATTTATATATTGGTGGCCCTGAACATGCTGTTGGTCACTTAATGTATTCTCGTATCTGGAATAATTATTTATATGATAAAGGTTTGTCTCCTGTCAAAGAACCATTTAAAAAATTAGTTCATCAAGGTATGATCTTAGGAGAAAATGGAATTAAGATGGGAAAACGTTTCCCTGAATTCGTAGTCAATCCAAGTGATATTGTGAAAAAATACGGAGCGGATACACTTCGTTTATATGAAATGTTTATGGGACCATTGGAAGCAAGTAAACCTTGGAATACACAAGGTGTAGAAGGAGCTAAAAAGTGGTTAGAACGTGTATATCGTTTGTTTATTGAAAGTGGAAAAGTGGTTGATACCAACGATGGAAAACTAGACCGTATTTATAATCAAACTGTTAAAAAAGTCACAAATGATTTTGAAACATTAGGATTTAATACCGCCATCAGCCAAATGATGGTATTTATCAATGAATGTTATAAACAAGAAACGGTTTATAAAGAATATGCAGAAGGATTTGTGAAGATGTTAAGTTGTGTTTCTCCTCATATTGGTGAAGAAATGTGGCAATTATTAGGACATGATCATACCTTAGCTTATGAGCCTTGGCCAACTTATGATGAAGCTAAATTAGTGGAAGATACATTTACTTGTGTCGTTCAGGTGAATGGAAAAGTACGCGGTAAATTTGATGCAGCGGTTGGAAGTGAAGAAGAAGCATTGAAACAACAAGCTATGGCAATTGATTCCGTCGCTAAACAAATCGAAGGAAAGACAATTCGTAAAATTATTGTTGTTAAAGGAAAAATTGTCAATATTGTAGCAAATTAATGAAGACCTTATTATAAGGTCTTTTTTGGAAAGGAATCTTATGAATATTATTTATCATTCATTTCATACCATAGATATAGATGGAGCTGTATGTACAAAACAAGATGTTCCTGCTTCTTTTCAAGTTTTTTTAGAAGATTACATTGATTTTGCTAAGAAAAATGAAAAGAATAAAGAGTATGTTGTAGTATCTGAACAAAATGTAGTTGAAAAGAATATTGTTGATCTTGTTTTGAATAAAAACAGAGAGCAATGTTCACATTCGATTGCTAAACATTTATTAGAATGTGAACAGGTAGCACAAGGAAAAATTTTCCATATGGGAACAAATGTTAAAAAGGGAAGTTTGTTGCAGGCTTTAATTGAAGTGAAGGAAGATGAATATCAATATGTGCTGGCTAAAGTCGAACATACATCCTGGTTTGATGGATCAACACTATCTATGAATTATGGATTTCCAACAGATAAGAATTCAATCTGGAAATCAGCTGTTTTCACATTGTATAAAATCAATGACTCGATTTTATTTCAAGATGTAAAAGTTTATATGGATACCAAGTCAAAATATTGGACAATTTCTTTTTTACAGTTAGAAGAAAAGCGAGATGATTTTTCTAACACATCGGCGGCCTTTAGAGCGATTGATAGTGAATTAAAAAGTAGCATAAAAGAAAAGTCTCCAAGAGATTATGCGTTATTATCAGACGACTTACAGAAAACTATGAATCAGTATAAACCATTTGAATACAATGAATACATTGATGAATGGATGGATAGTTATGAGCCTGTCAATAAAGAAATTGAAAAGGATGTTCTAAAAGAATGTTTAAAGGCTTTACCTGAGAGGAAAAAATTTGATACGGAATTTAAAACGGTTCCTCAAAGTATTGCGAATAAAAGAACTAAAAAGTATGGTATTGCCAATGGTGTGGAACTGACTATTCATAGTGATGCCACTGATTTTACCAGTCGCATTCATTCGACGATTCAGGATGGGAAAAGAGTTCTAATTGTTCAATGTGATGATGAAGATACCTATGCATCTTTTATTGAGGAATAATATGTATCACAAATTAATTGATTATTTGAAGATTACTACTTTTATTGATGGCGTTTTCTGTTTCTTTTCTTTACTAGGAATGCTTCCTGGTATTATCTGGTTTCTATTTGGAGATGCCTATGGTCTAACAAGCACTATTTTTAATAATGCAGCCAACCATGAATTAACAGGTGGATATGAAATAATAGGTGGTTTGTTTATTATGATTTTTGAAACGATGGCATATGTACTTTTCATTGCTCTTACTATCATTTGTGCCATTTTATTTGTGATATTTTTGATTTGTACCCTTGTTGGAATTGTGACTTATCAAAAATCAAAGGATGGGAAATTCTATTATACAGTGGATGCGATTTTTAAATTGATTATTCATTTTTTAATCTTTGTTGTCATTCTTATTTATTCACTCTACAATAAAGTTTATTTGTGTTTGTTTTTAGGAATTCCTGCTCTAGTTATGGCCGTAATTTGTGTATTTTATCTAATAGAGATTGATCGATTTAAAAATACAATAAGAAATTAAAAAAAGGATGTAGCACTTGTTAAATCCTTATTTCAGTTTCTTTAATGTCTTTTTATATATTTTTTCAAATTTTTCTTCGTAGTCGTCTTCGCATTCTTGAAGAGATTGAAATGTTCCTTGCACAATCATATCAAAAGCTTCATTGATATCATACGATTCAATAAGTTTTCTAAAAATTTCGTTTGTGAATTCATCCAGGAATATCGAACCAGCTACTTTATTCAAAAAAGGTATAATATCGTCATCTGATTCTTCATTATTTAAATCGTCTTGGTCATAATCGTTAAAGAATTGATTAGTGATGACTTTCATTTCATCTTCAAAATATATGAATTCATCTAAATTCAAAGGTTTATCAAAATCTCCATATGTGTCAAATTCCATATTCATAGGAAGAAATTGGCCTTTGTTTTCATCTTCTTCATTTGATTTAGGATTAATATCACCCAAAAGATATCGATGCAGTGTGTAATGATCATTTTCAAAGATTCCTTGTCCTTTTCCTTCAATCACAAATCCAATAGGATATTCTTCTTCATTCGCATATTCGAATTTTCTTTTGTACACTTTACAGTCAAAATCCCAACCTTCTCCTGTATCATAACAATAAACAAAAGAATCCCCTAAATTTGATAAATGGGAATAGCCCATATCATACACTTCATCTCCGAACGGGAAATCATCAATCCATACTTTTGGCTCAAAAAATGTTCTACCGCTCTTAAAATAATATACATGTTCAAACCAGGCATTTAAACTAGAACCTATAATGGCACCTAATGTATATAAATCTGGGTCTCCTTTAACGGCTAGAATTCGATAGAAACGTTTCGCGTCATCTTGGCTTGACACTTTGATTTTTGTATATTGCATATATTCTTTTCTCCTTAATACTAGTATATTAAAATTTAAAATGAATATAAATATAAAATAGATTTTCTAACTTGAGTTTTGAACAAATTTCTGTATAATTGAACTTGCGATGATAAGAAAAGAACATAGAAGTTCGCGTATAGAGAGAAGCTGGTTGGTGCAAAGCTTTCGTTGAGTCTATGAAATACACCTTGGAGCTTCTTTTATAGACGTATTCCTGCGTTAAAGGATTGAGTGCTTTCGTAAGAAAGAAGTAAGGTGGTACCGCGTTTATTACGTCCTTATAGAGGACGTTTTTTTATTGATTAGAAAGGAATATCATTATGAATTTATTTGAAGAACTACAATGGAGAGGTTTAATTAACGATTTAAGTGATGAAGCATTAATTGATGAGATTAATAATGGAGAATTTACTTTCTACATTGGAACAGATCCTACAGCTGATAGTTTACATATTGGACATTATTCTTCCTTATTGATGGCAAAACGTTTACAACAACATGGACATCATCCATTAATGTTAGTAGGGGGAGCTACTGGTTTTATTGGTGATCCTAAAGCTACTGGTGAAAGAAGCATGTTAACGGCTGAAACATTGGAACATAACTATAACTGTTTACATGATCAAATTCAAAAGTTATTTGGCTTTGAGATGGTGAATAACTTAGATTGGACAAAAGACATTACGATTATTGATTTTTTACGCGACTATGGAAAGTTATTCAATATTACTTATATGCTGAATAAAGAAACAGTTAAGAAAAGATTGGCAACAGGTATTTCTTATACAGAATTCTCTTATATGATTCTTCAATCTTTAGATTTTTTAACACTTTACAAGACAAAGAATTGTACTGTACAAATTGGTGGACAAGACCAATGGGGAAATATGACAAGCGGATTAGAGTTAATTCGTAAAGTATGTGGACCAGAAACAAAGTGTTATGCACTTACGATGCCTTTAATCACAAAAGCAGATGGTACGAAGTTTGGAAAGAGCGAAAGTGGTACTGTTTGGCTAGATCCCGCCAAGACTTCACCTTATGAATTGTATCAATTCTTATTTAATACAGGAGATAAAGATGTTATTCAATATATTAAGAAATTAACTTTCTTAAATAAAGAAGAAGTAGATGCTTTAGAGGATTCTTTAGCTAAAGAACCTCATTTACGTAAAGCTCAACGTGCTTTAGCCGAAGAGGTTGTTCGTGACTTACATGGACAAGATGGATTGGATACAGCTTTAAAAATCACAAACGCTTTATTTAAAGGACAACTTCAAGACTTAAATGAAAGTGAAAGAAGAGATGCCATTAAAGCAATGGAAAAAATTGATTGCCAAGCTGGATTAAATCTTGTGGATGTATTGGTAAGCACTAAGATTGCTTCTTCAAAACGTGAAGCTAGAGAATGGATTAACGGAAACTCGATTGCAGTCAATGGGCAAAAAGTAAAAGACGTTGATTTTATTGTTTCCAAAGATACAGCTTACGTTGATGATGCGATTATCATTAAACGTGGTAAGAAAAATAATTACTGTCTAACATTAAAATAGGATCGAATGATCCTATTTTTTATAATATTTACCTTGCCATGTATTTCTTTTTACCATTAACTTATCAATTTCATTGGCAACTATTGTTTTCTTGATGGTCCACAAAGGGGCAATCAAATCTTTTGCCAGACCATCTCCAGTGACACGCTCAATAACCATATCACTTGGTAAAATTTCTAATTGCTGTACAACAACATCTACATATTCTTCGAGTGACATTAAATGAAAAGGAGATAGTTTATATTCGTTTGCCATCTGTGTGTTTTCGAGTAAGTGAAGCATATGAATTTTAATGGCATCGGGATGATAGTTGGCAATCATTCGTGCTGTATTCAGCATATCTTCTTTTGTTTCATTGGGAAGGGAATTCATAATATGAATGCAACATTTTATATCCGTAGAATTTAACTTTTCGACAATGTCAAAAACTTCTTTGGTTGTATGACATCTATTGCAGCGATTCATTGTTTCTTCATGAATGGATTGGAGTCCTAATTCAATCCAGGTTTCTTTAATTTTTGCCATCTCATTAAAATATTTGATTTTTTCATCATCTAGGCAATCGGCTCTTGTGGCAATACATACTCCTTTTACTTTTTCACTTTGATAGAATGGATCATAAATTTCTTTTAAAACAGATAAGGGCGCATATGTATTTGAATAGGATTGAAAATAAGCAAAACCAATGCAATCTGGCCATTTTTTATGCATTCTTTCCAATCCAATATCAAATTGGTGCATTAAATCTTCATTAAATCCTAATATACTGTCACCACTTCCCATACTAGAACAGAATGTACAACCACCAATTGCCTTGCTTCCATCTCTATTTGGACAGGTAAAATGTGCGTTTAGTGGCACTTTGCAGACTTTTTGATGGTATTTTTGGCGAAAGTAGTAATTAATTGTCTGATATCGCTTATTGTCATTTGTGTATTGATACGGGTTATTCATGTAATAATTGTAACATTTTTTAAATGTCAATATATTATTTTAAAAAAGTTTATGTTAATATAGTATTCGCGTTAAGGGGCATAGACAAGAGATTTGGAGGCTAGTCGATGTCAAACGTAAAAAAAGCTTTACAGTCGAATATTCCAGATTATACCGTTAAGTCAAGCAAACAAAAAGGTATAAGGATGCGTGTGACAGCCAGAGGGGAACTAGTCGTACATGCCAATCCGTTCTGTACAAAAGAGGATATTGATTCCTTTGTGTTAAGACATATGAATGATATTATATATCAGCCTAGTGTTCGCTTATTTGGTAAGAGTCTAAAGATTCGCAAAGGTAAAGGAAATTCAAACAATGTTTCATATGGTGAAAACGAACTTGTGATTCAATACAAGGATGTTAGCCAGATCGAAGATTTATATAATCGTTTTCTAAAGAAAGTATCTAAGGAAGTATTTACGGATATCCTTGATATGGTGTATCTTCGGTTTTCTGATTACCAAATCGAAAAACCATCTATTGTGATTCGAAACATGAAATCAAGCTGGGGTGTTTGTCATTTAGAGAAAAATCAAATAACTCTGAATGCACAACTTGTTCATTATCCAGTTGATTTTATCGAATATGTAATTTGTCATGAAATGATTCACTTCATTGAACCGAATCATTCTTCATCTTTCTATGCTTTACTTGATGAAATAATGCCAGATTATAAAAGACGTCTTGATTTAATTGAAACAAACACAGAAAAGCAGTACCTGATGTAGGTACTGCTTTTTTCTTATAAATCTCTTCCAATTACTTTGGCGATGGCTCTTCCTTTTTCAACAAGTTCAGTATAACGTTTTGGTTTTAAACTTTGTGCTCCATCGCTCCATGCATTTTCTGGGTCATCATGGACTTCAATAATTAATCCATCCGCACCGGCTGCAATGGAAGCAAGACTTAAAGCTTCAATTAATTTATAATCTCCAGCCGCATGACTAGGATCAATAATGATTGGTAAATGAGTTCTTTCTTTAATGATAGGAATGACAGATAAATCTAAAGTATTTCGAGTGTACTTTTCAAAGGTACGAATTCCTCTTTCACAGAAAATGACATTAGGATTGCCTTCTGACATAATGTATTCGGCTGCCATAATCCATTCTTCGATTGTATTGGCAAGTCCTCTTTTTAATAAAATAGGTTTTTTTGTTTTCCCGACAGCTTTTAATAAATCAAAGTTTTGCATGTTACGGGCACCAATTTGAATCACATCTACATTGGCAACAAATTCTGGTAAATGTTCAATTGCCATTAATTCAGAGACAATAGGCAATCCTGTTTCTGTACGGGCATTAACCATTGCCAATATGCCGGCTGTTCCCATACCTTGGAAAGCATAAGGACTCGTTCTCGGTTTATATGCTCCACCTCTTAGCATATCAGCTCCACATTCTTTGACTTCTTTGGCAATTCTTGAAATTTGTTCTTGTCCTTCTACAGAACATGGTCCTGCAATCATAACAATCTTTTTGCCACCTATTTCTATTCCATTTACATCAACAATCGTATCTTCGGGATGGAACATACGATTCGCCAGCTTGTATGGTTGGGAAACACGTTGTATTTCTGTGATGATTGGATTGGCTAATAAATTCTTTTCATCAATTTTGGAAGTATCTCCAACTAAACCAAAGACATTATAGTTTTCTCCGGCAATCAAATTGGCTTTTACACCCATTAGTTCTAATCTTTGAACAAGTAAGTCTATCTCATGTTTTGAGGCATCTTTTTTAACTGTAATAATCATAATTAAATCTCCTTTATGCTTCTGTAACGGCTTCTTTTGCGACTCTGTGGTACGCATCAATAATTTCGTTAACTGTATCTAGAATATTATCATTATTTGAAATGATTTCTGTTGCGTATTTTTGATAAATTGGATATCTTTCATCGTATAGCTTGGCAACTGCTTTGGCAGAAGATGAAAGTGGACGATTTGGATCTTCTGTAATTAAGTTTTCTAAGTCGCGATCAATAAAAATAATGATTCCATTTAATCGAAGGTAATCCATATTTATTTTGTTTTTAATGGTTCCACCACCGGTTCCAATAATCACATTGTTCATTCTTGATAGTTTTAAGGCGGTTAATGTTTCTAGTTTTCTAAATCCTGCTTCACCAGAACGAGAGAAGATATCGGGAATTGACATCTTTGTATCTTCAATTACAACATCATCCATATCAATAAAGCGTTTATTTAATCTTGTTTCTAACATATGTCCAATTGTTGTTTTACCAGCACTAGGCATTCCTATTAAAACAATATTACATTTCTCAACTATTAAGTTATGAATGACTTCATCTAATTTTTCATCGCTGATTTCAATTCCTTTGATAATCTCAACGGCTTTTTTAGTTTGAGAGACCAGCATTTCAATACCAATGATACGCTTAATGCCGCATTCTTGTGCATCCAACCCTAATGTGGTTAGAATTGGATTGTACACAATATCAATAAAAGCTTCACATTTTGAGAATAATTTCATTTCAATTGGTTCTTCTTCAATTTTTGGGCTCATTCCCACTGGACAGGCATTGATCACAATTTCACTGTCTAAATGTTTTGCGTAGCATTCAACATATGAAATGGCACCATCGCTATTTACTATATCAATAATGTTGATTTCTCGTGCTTCTTGGTCTTTGGCAACACATTTTACAGCTGCTGTTGTACCTCCGTTTCCAATAATCAATACTTTCTTATTTTTTAAAGAAACTTTATGTTTATTCAACATGTAGATAAAAGCGTCGTAATCTGTATTGTATCCGTAAGAAATGCCATCTTTTATAATAATGGTATCAACAGCTCCAATTCGTTTGGCGTTTTCACTTAATACATCAACATAGGAAACAATATCTTTCTTATAAGGAAAGGTGACATTGATTCCTTCAAAATTTTTTGATTTAACTAATTTAATTAAATAGTCTTTTTCCATTTCAACCATTTCAAAATTTTCTAAACCAAATGCTTCACTGACTTCTCTGGTAAAATTGTTTTTTAGATCTTTTCCTATTAAGCCAACCTTCATATAAATCCTCCTTAAATAAAAAAGCGTTAACTGAATTCTCGTTAACGCTTTTAAAAACCCTGAAATTTAAATTAAACCCAAGGTCGCTAGCTAAAAAAATAAAAGTAAGCAGCTTCAAAAATTTTCATATCCCTATTATAGCGTGGATTTTTCAAATTTCAATCTTTTTTCATTTTATTTCATTTTCTTCGAAAGTGTGATATATAACGTAATTTATAAAATTATTAATGGTAGGTGTCATATATCGATTTTTTAGTGTTGCCAGATAAATGGTTCGATCTGGTAATTTATTTGTGATTTTTATCTTTTTTATACTATGGATATTACTGATGGGAAAGTCTGGTACTAAAGCAATTCCATAATTGATATCCACTAAACCAATGGCAGCATTGTCTTCTTCTACTTCACATCGAATGTTTGGACTCATATTTAATTGTGTGAAGATTTGGTTTAGATGTGGACGAAGTCCAGAATTGTTTGAGTAGATAATCCAACTTTCATCTTTACTTATTTTTGTTAGGTCTATTTCGTTAAAAGAAGCTAAAGGATGATTGTTGGATACAATTAATACAATTTCTTCTTTCAAAATGGGAATAAAGTTTATATCTTTTTGAGATTCACTATAGGAACAAAAACCAATATCGACTTCTTCATTTTCTAAATTTTTTAATATATCATTTGATGTTCCTTGTCGTAAATTAAAAGTGACTTCGGGATAATTTTTTAAATAGGATTTTATAATATTGGGAATGTAGTATCCTCCTAAAGTATAAATAAATTCTATATCAATATTACCTGAATCCTTTGTTGCCATTTTCTTTAATTCCGTTATTCCACTATCGATTTCATTGAGTCCTTTTTTTACATAGTTATAAAAGGATTTACCATATTTTGTCAGACGTATGTTTCTTCCTTGTTTTTCAAATAATTGTATGTTTAATTCTTTTTCTAGTTCATTGATAGCATGTGAAAGGGAAGGTTGTGTAATATCTAATAATTCGGCGGCATGGGTATAGTGTTCTGTTTCGGCAAGTATCTTAAAATACTTTAAATAATTGTAAT
>R14__coassemble_1451_pt1 | contig 11923 bp, 15 predicted proteins | sample R14__metabat2_low_PE_009 | metagenome-assembled genome bin R14 | reverse complement strand
GATATAGATAAAGGAGTTTAGTTATGTTACGTATTTTAATTTGTTGTGCTGGTGGTATGTCATCTGGTATTTTGGCAAAGAAATTAGTGAATGATGTAAAAGCAAGAGGGTATGAAGGAAGAATTTATGCTGAATGTTCAGGATTTAGATCTTCTTATCAAAGAGCTAATGAATTTGATATTGCGATGTGTTGTCCTCATCAAAGATATGAAATTCCAAAGATGATGAAAGAACATGGAGATGAAATTTCAATTCCTCTAACAGTCATTCCACCTAGATTGTATGGAACACTTCGATTGGATGATATCGTACAGGATGCTGTGGATTTAATTGAAATTTATCATAATAACCCAGTTAATCCATGTTGTTTTCCAGGAGAAGATAACTCTGTAAGAGTGGATCGTTCTTTTTCGCATAGAAGATGCGTTGAAAAGAAACCAAATGATATTGAAGATGCATTACAACGTTTTGAAGCATTAAAAAAATAAAGCCGGAAAACCGGCTTTTATTATGCGATTGTTTCTTTAATCCATTTCCATGGTTCTGGTCCATTGATTCCAATATTATTGAAGAAATAAATCCATGACCAGTGTCCCATATATTTATATGGATTTCCATCTTTATCAAGCAATGTGTTATCTCCAACAACAAATGGTGATTTAGAAGTTTGGATATTTTTAGCACCTGCTTCTTTTAATCGTTTAACTGTAGGAATTTCGTGTATTTCTGGCTTAACAACTGGATCATCATCAGACCAATAGAAGTACATAGGTAATTCTTTTAAGATTTTAATTTGATCATCACTGATTAGATTATCTGTATAGGCTTCACAAATTGGGATGTAACAATCAAATTCAGAAGGGAAGTTCAGTGCTAACAACATGGTCATAAAGCCACCATTTGAACATCCAACTAATACGGTTTTATCAGCATTGATTTCTTTTTTATAGGAACGAATGAGTTCCATTAAAGACTCAGTATAATAAGATGTACCATCCACTTTAATTTGGCCACCCATTAAATTCTCACCTTTTCCAGTATTATCCATCCAGAAAGTAGGGCATTGTACAGATAAAACATGCATAGGACCAGCAATGCTTTGAAATTGATCAGAGGCTAATGCAGCTGCTTTATTTCCAAGTAGTGGTACCATAGCGTCTGTTGGATCGGTTCCACCTTCACCTAATCCATGTAACCAGATAATACAGTTATTAGTTTCTTCTTTTGCTGAATAAGTTGCATATTTGTATTCTATTCCTTGGCTTGATTTAAATACTTTATAATCAAAGTTATCAACAGATGTATATTTCTTTGTGTATTCTTGTGCAATTTCTAATGTATATTCTTTATTTGTGATTGTTAGATAATATGGATTAGACCATGAATTATACATTGTTTTCATAGAAAATAAGAATGGAGAACCTTCTGATGGAGATACATACATTTCAATGGTTACATTTTTAGATGGTTCATCTTGTTTGTTTCCAAATTCATCAGAGTAATATGCATCCGTTATAGTTCTTGGTAAAGTTGCAGTAATAACTGGGAATTCTGGAATTTTTGAAAAATCTGTTATTTGTTTTGTTTCAGTTACCGTAAAATCATCTTTATTAATTTCAATGATTTCATCTAAGGATAATATGGCTTTTGTGACACCACACCCATAGTCATATCCTTGAATATAAATAGAATAAGTTCCTTTCATAAAAAATCTCCTTTTTCTTTTATTATATAACATAAAAGGGAGTTCCTTAGCGATTTTTAGAAACTTATCAAATCTATACACTAAAAAAAGAATCCTTAGGATTCTTTTAATGGATGATTTTTTAAAAAGTGTTCCATACGATCACAGGCTTGTTTAATATGCTCTAAAGAATAAGCATAAGAAATACGGATAAATCCTTCACCGCTTTCTCCAAAGGCAGTTCCAGGAACGCAGGCAACTTTTTCTTCATCTAGTAATTTTTCACAGAATTCATCGCTTGTCATTCCTGTTTTTGTGATGTTAGGGAAAACATAGAAAGTACCATGTGGTGTATTGGTTGTTAAGCCCATTCGATTTAATCTTGTACAGATTAAGTTTCTACGATTTAAATAATCTTCTTTCATTTCTAATACATCCGGCAGACCATGTCGTAAGGCCTCAATGGCTGCATATTGAGCCGCTGTAGGAGCGGACATAATGATGTATTGGTGTATTTTTGTAAGTTGTGAAGATAATTCTTTATTGGATAAAATATATCCTAAACGCCATCCTGTCATAGCAAAGGCTTTAGAAAATCCATTGATGACAATAATTTGATCTTTTACTTCTTCAAATTGTGCTAAAGATGCGAATTCTTGATCAAAACTTAATTCTGCATAGATTTCATCACTAATGACAAAGATTCCAGATTCTTTAATAATTGGAACTAATTTTTCATAGTCTTCATATGTCATAACTCCACCTGTAGGGTTGGAAGGGAAGTTTAAAATCATAGCTTTTGTATTTGGCGTTATAGCTTTTTCTAAGTCTTCTGGAAGTAATTTAAAATCATTTTTCTCATCTAGATGAATAGTAACAATTTTACCACCAGCTAATTCAATTGTTGGACCATAGGCAACATAATTTGGATCTAAACAAATGATTTCATCTCCTGGATCAATTAATGCACGCATGGCAACATCAATGCCTTCAGATCCTCCAACTGTTACCACGATTTCATCTTCTGGATTATAGTTTTGGTGATAGCGAACTTTATGGAATTCAGCAATCGCTTTTCTTAGTTCGATTAATCCACGATTCGCTGTGTAATGTGTTTTTCCGTTAGTAATAGCTTGAATGGCATATTCAGAAATGTGCCATGGAGTATCGAAATCAGGTTCTCCAACACCTAATGAAATAACACCTTCCATTTGCGAAGCTAAATCAAAGAATTTACGAATTCCACTTGGTTTTAAAGCTTGTACTTTTTTTGATATTTCTTTCATTATGCACTCACAACCAATCTATCTTCTTGTTCCTGGTCGACTTCATCAACCATAACAATTCCACTCTTTTTATATTCTTTTAATACAAACAACGTTTTAGTCGAAGTTACATTTTCAATGCAGGCAATTTTATCGGATACGAATCTGGCTGCTTCAAACATAGTTTTTCCTTCAACTAAACAAAGAAAATCACAATCGCCACTTAATAAATACATTGTAGTTACCTCTGGATAATTGGAAATGGTATAGGCTGTTTTATCATAGCCTCTATTTCTTTGTGGGGTACAGTTTACTTCAATAAAAGCCAATACTTTTTGGTCTTTCATTGCACGATTATAGTTAATAACTGTGTGATATCCACAAATAATTTGATCTTCCTCCAATTGTTTCACAGCTGCTTCTACTGTTTCTTTATCTTCATTTAAAATATCCGCTAAATCTTGTGAACTTAATCTAGCATCATTTTCTAATAATTCTAATAATCTATTATTATTCATAATGATCACTCCTTAGGGATTATTCTATCATAAATTAGGTTTAAGTGAAATATCACGCGTATAATAAAAAGGCCATAAGGCCTTTGTTTACAGGTGAATGATATTCTAAATTAGAGTCCCGTCATTCGCGGAAGACTAGAAAGATATTCTTTCTAACTCAATAATAGCAAGTTCATTCGCTGATTTCAATGAATTTGTAATTTACATCATTTGTATCTTTAAAATTTGTAATTAACTCCATAGAATTTGTACAAACAAGTATTTATTATACAATTGAATTCTAATGTGTCTTTGCATCTATAAATATGATGGGAATATTTCTTATTTTATGAAATCACTTCATATAATCGATTTTTATAAATTTAATGAGTGTAAAAGCTTTCAAATCTTGTTAAAAGATTGACAAGTATGGTTTATAACCTTATAATAATTTTGATATTTTAAAGGAGGATTTACTGAAAATGACAGTAAAAGTTGCAATCAATGGATTTGGACGTATCGGACGTTTAGCTTTCCGTCAAATGTTCGATGCTGAAGGGTATGAAGTAGTTGCTATCAACGACTTAACTAGCCCTAAAATGTTAGCTCACTTATTGAAGTATGACTCAAGCCAAGGGAAATACGCATTATGTGACAAAGTAGTAGCTGGTGAAGACTACATCGAAGTAGCTGGAAAGAAAATCACTATCTATGCTAAAGCTGACGCTAAAGAATTACCTTGGGGTGAATTAGGTGTAGACGTAGTATTAGAATGTACAGGATTCTATACATCTAAAGCTAAAGCTTCTGCTCACATTGAAGCAGGTGCTCGTAAAGTTGTTATCTCTGCTCCAGCAGGAAATGACTTACCTACAATCGTTTACAACGTTAACCATGAAACATTAAAACCAGAAGATACAGTTATCTCTGCTGCTTCATGTACAACAAACTGCTTAGCTCCTATGGCTGATGCATTAAACAAATGTTGTCCAATCCAATCAGGTATCATGTGTACAATCCATGCTTACACTGGTGATCAAATGACATTAGACGGACCACAACGTAAAGGTGATTTACGTCGTTCTCGTGCTGCTGCAGTTAACATCGTTCCTAACTCAACAGGTGCTGCAAAAGCTATCGGTCTAGTTATTCCTGAATTAAACGGAAAATTAATTGGATCTGCTCAACGTGTTCCTACTCCTACTGGATCAACTACAATCTTAACTGCAGTTGTTAAAGGAGAACCAACTGTTGACGAAATCAATGCTGCTATGAAAGCTGCTCAAACTGAATCATTCGGATACAACACAGACGAAATCGTTTCTAGTGACATCGTTGGTATGCGTTATGGATCATTATTTGATGCTACACAAACAATGGTATTACCAATTGGAAACGGAACTTCAGAAGTTCAAGTTGTTTCTTGGTATGACAATGAAAACTCATACACAAGCCAAATGGTTCGTACAATCAAATACTTCTCTGAATTAGGATAATATTTGAATTGATGAGATCTAAGGACATCTTCGGATGTCCTTTTTAAATAGCCTTTCTTGAAAAAAGTGTCTATTTAGAGTATTCTAATTATGCGACTGTAAAGGAGAATTTTATGGCATTAAGACAAACAGCTTCTGACAAAGATCGAGATGAGTTAACAAAAGATGTTGATGATTTAGATAAAGTTTATTTAGAACAAATGAAAGAACAGGGAATAGATCAAGAACTATTAGAACAGTTTCGTGATTTATCTTTAGAAATGGATGAACTTTTCAATAAATAATTTATGCATTGTGTGCATCTAACCTAGATGCATAGAATGGATAGAATAGGAGGATTATGATGAAACTTTATAACAGTCATTCACAAAAAATAGAAGAAATTCAACCAATAGTTCCTGGTAAGATTTCTATGTATGTATGTGGACCAACCGTATATAACTATCCTCACATTGGGAACGCCCGGCCCATTGTTGTATTTGACACCTTGAAAAAAGCTTTAGAAGTACAAGGTTATGATGTGACTTTTGTCAGCAACTATACAGATGTTGATGACAAAATTATTAATACAGCAATTGAGAATAATGTGAGCGAAAAAGAAATTACAGATAAATTTATTAAAGCATATAATGATGTTCGTACTGGCTTAAATGCCGATTTGCCAGATGTTGCACCAAGAGTTACGGAAACAATGGATGAAATTATTGCCTTTATTCAAAAATTAATTGATAAAGGAGCAGCCTATCAAGTAGATGGTGATGTCTATTTCCGTATTGAAAGTGATCCAAAGTATGGTGAACTATCACATCAAAATATGGATGATTTAATGGTTGGCGCTCGTATTGATGAAAACAGCAAAAAAGAAAATCCTTTAGATTTTACTCTATGGAAAGCTACGGATAAAGGAATTCAATGGGATACACCATGGTCAAAAGGAAGACCTGGATGGCATACGGAGTGTGTTGTCATGATTCAGGATGTATTCAATACAAATTTAATTGATATTCATGGTGGAGGATTGGATTTGAAATTCCCTCATCATGAAAATGAAATAGCACAGTGTAGAGCATGTAACTCTACACAACTTGCCAATGTATGGGTACACAACGGAATGATCAACATTGCTGGTCAAAAAATGTCTAAATCATTAGGAAATGTTCGTTGGGCAAAGGATTTAATTGCTCAATTTGGTGGAAATGTTGTTCGCTGGGTTATGATTTCTGTGCAATATCGTGCACTAATGAACTTATCGGATGAAGTATTTGATAGTGCCATTAAAGAGTTAAATAAGATACAAAACGCTTATAAACAAGCTTGCCTTCAATTAGCACTTGAAAACGTAGAAGAATCAACTGTATTGGATGAAACATTATGGAATCAATTCATTGATGCTTTAAATGATGATTTAAACACACCAAATGCGATTACTACCGTTTTAGATACAGTTAAGGCAATTAATCAAAATGTTCGTAAACGTCCTTTGGATACGGCTTATCTTTCAAGTTTAGTTTATACATTAGAAAAAGAATGTTATGTACTTGGCATTAAATTTGATAAGCTAGTCATGAGTGATGAAGACAAAGATATGTACGCAAATTGGAGACAGGCTGTCAAAGAAAAGAATTTTGAATTAGCAGATCAATATAGAACAACTTTACAAGAAAAAGGAATTCTATAATGGAAATTGTTACTCAAAATGCCACAAGTTTAGCCTGGATGGGTGATGCCTATATGTCATTGTGTGTCCGTAAGCATTTATTAGATAAAGGGTATCAAAATGCGAATACTCTTCAAAAGATGAATGCCAAAATATGCAGTGCTAAAGGACAGGCAAAAATCCTTGAACAAATGGTAAACATAGATTTTTTTAACGAAGATGAAAAAGAAATACTGGCAAGAGGTCGTAATGCGACCATTCATTCTAAAGCTAAGAATGCAGATGGAAAAACCTATCTTCAGGCAACGGCATTAGAAGCTTTACTAGGATATCTTTATCTTTATAATCATCTTAATCGATTAGATGAATGTATGAATAAAATTTTAGAATTAGGAGATTTATTATGATTGTTTATGGTAAAAATGTTTTTTCACAAATTCAAAACGATCCTTCTTCTATTGAAAAAATTTATATTCAACAAGGTTTAAAAGATCAAAAAATATGGAAAACGGTAAAAGATATCCATATTCTTTATGATGTTGTGGATCGCAGTCGACTTGATAAGCTTTGCAAAGATACCCATCATCAAGGAATTGCGTGTAAAGTAAAAGAAATTGAGACATTTAGCTTAGAACAAATTGTTTCAAAAGCTAAAACACCTGGTTTATTAGTGGCTTTGGATGGCGTACAAGATCCTCATAATGTGGGAGCCATTCTAAGAACTTGTGACTGTACAGGTGTTGATGGTTTAATTCTATGTAAACACAATAGTGCTGGTTTAACTCCTGCCGCTATCAAATCAAGTACAGGCGCTGCTTATACCATTCCAGTATCCATTGTGACAAACTTATCACAATCTTTAAAATCTTTAAAAGAAATGGGTTACTGGATAGTAGGAACCGATATGTTGAATGCACGGGATTATCGTGAAGGAATGTATGATATGCCAACGGTCATTGTGATTGGTAATGAAGGGAAAGGAATTTCGCCTATTGTCAAGAAACAATGTGATTATATGGTTACTTTACCTATGGTCGGTTCTATTTCTTCTTTAAATGCCTCTGTGGCATGTGCTGTTTTATTATATCAAGTTTACAACCAAAGACATCCTCTGTAATTTCTAGCTCTTAAAAGGAGCACTATGAAAGTAGAAAATGTCAATGAATGGATTTATTATTTTTTTATAAAAGATGAAGAGGCTTTTGATGTCTTAAGTCAACACTATAAGCCTATGATGTTGTCGGTTTGTCGACAAGTATGTGGTAATGAATATCTTGAATGGCAAACGATTGAAGATTTTTTTCAACTTGGCGATATGATATTACTAGAATGTTTGTTGAAATATCGCTTTGATCTAACAACCGACTTCTCATTATTTTTTTATGTTAATCTTAGAAACCGTGCTGTTGATGAAGGACGTTATATGATACATTCAACTTTTTCTCCTTATTTTTCAGCAATAAGTCTGGATCAAAAAATAAGAGAAGACAACAACATGTATTATCGTGATATCGTTGAAAATATAAATGGGATCAATGAAGAAAATTTCATACTAACAAAAAGTGAAGTGGAATATTATATGAGTATTGCCAAAAAGAAATTAAAATCTGTAGACTATGGGATTTTATCTATGTATATTCAAGGATATTCTATGAAAGATATTTGCACTAAATATGGAATTAGTCGTCAAGGTACGTATTATCATTTAAAAAAAGCACAAAGTTACTTGTTGTCGTTGACAAAATCGAAACATTAATGATAAATTAATTAAGTTATAGGAGTTGATACTATGTCTGATAAAGTAATATTAACTTGTACAGAGTGTTTTTCTCGAAATTATACAACGACAAAAAACAAGAAAACACATACAGAACGTTTAGAATTTAAAAAATATTGCCCAAAATGTGGGAAACATACAATTCATAAAGAAACAAAGTGAGGTCTTATAGTATGGCAAAAGAAAAGAAAGATAGAGTTTATTCACCAAAAGGTGTATTTGGTGAATTAAAAAAAGTAGAATGGCCTAGTTTTAAAGAATTAATGAAATCAAGTGGTTTAGTTATTATCTTTACTTTATTATTTGGTGTTTATTTCTTTATTTGTGAACTGGCTGCAAGTGGTCTGATCAATATGATCGTAGGCGCATAGGAGAAAGAATATGTCAGAACTAAAAAAAGAATGGTATGTAGTTAACTGTTATGCAGGACAAGAAAACAATGTTAAGAACAATCTAGAACGTCGTATTAGTACAATGGGTTTGGAAGATTATTTGTTCCAAATTGTAGTTGCGGAAGAAAAAGAAATTGAATATAAAAATGGAAAACCAGTTGAAAAAGTTCATAATTTATTTTCTGGATACCTTTTAGTTCAAATGATTATGACGGATGATGCCTGGTATATTGTTCGTAATACTCCAGGTGTTACAGGATTCATAGGATCCAGTGGTAAGGGAGCTAAACCTTTCCCTGTACCTCAAGAAGAAGTTGATTCTGTATTAAGAAGACTTGGAAAACAAGATATGAATGTAGCTGTTAGCTTTGAAGTTGGTGATACAGTTGAAATTTTAAATGGTGCCTTTGAAGGTTCAGAAGGAACTGTTGAAGAAATGAATGATGAAAAGAAAGAAGCAACTGTTTTATTGATTCTATTTGGTCGTGAAACACCAACTGAAATTCCTTATATTGATTTAAAGAAAGTGGAAGAATAAACCACAGATTATTAGAAAGTGTGAAATAAATGAAAGACGTATTAAATGTAGCTTTAATGGCCTTATCTGGTATCATCATCATATTAGTTTTACTACAAAGTGGTAAATCCGATGGGTTATCGGCTGCTTTTACAGGTAGTGGAGATTTGAACTTATTTGCGGTTCAAAAAGAGCGCGGTCCTGAAAAAGTAATTAGTCGTATGACTTTAATTTGTGGTATTCTATATTTTGCTTTGGTTATCGCATTACAGATTATTTAAAAGGCCGATAGGTCTTTTTTTTGTGAAAGGATGTGATATATATGAGAGAACAATTATTAAAATTATTTCATCAACGTACAAAATGGTCGCTGGATGAACTTCGAAAAACATTAAATGTTAAGTCGGCAAAAGACTTAACAACTTTAGTTAAGACGTTAAATCAATTAGTGGATGATAAAAAGATTGCGAATAATCATGCCAATTATTTTTTAATTAAATCGAATGATGTGATTGGTAAAGTAAAAGACATCTCAAAATTCGAATATGCCATTATAGGCGAAGATAAAAAAGTATATGTTGATAAGAAATATGCACGAAGTGTATTTGATGGGGATGAAGTTTTAGCACAAAATGTAAATGGTACTTGGAAAATCACTCAAATCTATACACGTGGTATTCAAATGATTACAGGCGAATTTATTCATACAAAAAATGGATTTTTATTTCGAAGTGATATAGATTTCCATCGTTCTTTTCAAGTGAAAAATATAAATTCTTTTAAAATTCAAAATCATGATAAAGCTGTAGTGAAAATTTTAAAATATGATGATCCAATGGTTGTTGAAATTACAGAGTTATTAGGAAATGCCAAAGATCCAGGTGTAGATATAACATCGATTTTAATTGAAAATCGGGCTCGTCTTACTTTTAGTAAAAAAGTAGTTGATGAAGTAAAAAAGATTCCTGATCATGTAGTAAAAAGTGATTATGTCAATCGTAAAGATTTAACGGATTTATTAACATTTACTATTGATGGAGATGATGCCAAAGATTTTGATGATGCGATCAGTATTGTTAAAAAGAAGTATGGATATACATTATATGTTCATATTGCGGATGTTTCTCATTATGTGAAGGCTGGAAGTTTCTTAGATCAAGAAGCATATGCACGTTGTACAAGTATTTATGTATGCGACCGTGTTGTTCCTATGCTTCCTTTTGAGTTGAGCAATGGAATTTGTTCATTAAATCCCAATGTCAAACGGAATACCATCACTTGTCAGATGGAAATTGACGAACATGGCTCATGTACAAGCTATAAAATTTATCCAAGTATGATTCAATCCAATCAACGTTGCACGTACAATAAAGTAAATGCTTGTTTAAACGGCAATTTAAAGACAATACAGGAATATTGCGATGTTTATGAGTCTTTGGTTGTGTTAGCTGATTGTTGCACTCTTCTGCAACAAAGAAGCCATGACAGAGGGAATATTGATTTTAATACAAAAGAACCTTTTATTCAGTTAAATAAAAAGGGAAGACCCGTTTCCATTTCTATAAAGGAAAGAGGCTTTGCGGAGCAAATGATCGAAGAATGTATGATTCTTGCCAATGTTTGTGTAGCTAACTACTTACATTCCCATCATCTTCCTTGTATGTATCGTATTCATGAAAAACCGGATGAAGAAAAAATAGTGAATCTAGAGAATGCGTGTCATTTATTTGGTCGTATTTTTGATTTTGAAGACGTTTCTTCTAAAACTATTCAATGTTTATTAGAATCGATTGATAATGATCAAGAGTATGAAGTCATTTCAAGAATCGCATTAAGATCTATGCAAAAGGCAAGATATTCTCAGGAGTGTATTGGTCATTTTGGACTTTCTCTTGATGAATATTGTCACTTTACATCACCTATTCGAAGGTATGCTGACTTAGTCGTTCATAGAATGTTGAGAAAATATCTATTTGAAGAGCAAACAGAAGGAATCACAAAAGATTGTGAACGTATTGAAAAACAAGCTTTCCAAATGTCACAAAAAGAGAAAGATGCGATTTTAATTGAAAGAAAAGTAAATGACTATGAAATGGCTCAATATATGGAAGGACATATTGGACAATGTTTTGAAGGAACAATTATATCTGTTATGGAATTTGGATTTTTTGTTGAACTAGAGAATTGTATTGAGGGATTAGTACCGATTCGTACTCTTCGTGATGACTTTTATGTTTATGATGAACTTAGAATGTCTTTTACTGGTGATTTAAAATCTTATCGAATTGGTCAAAAAGTAAAAGTCATGGTGGAAGAAGTGAATGTAGCCAAAGGACAGATATCTTTTATTGTTCAAAATTAGAAGAGTTTATCTCTTCTTTTTTTTACGATATAATTACGTTATGAATCAGTATGTTATTTATCTTTTATTGAATATTGTAAATAGTAATTCATATGATGAAACATCAAAATATATTGCTAAATCTATTTTATTGAATATATCTTATGTAAAATCATTATCCTTAGAAAAATGCGCTGGTTTTTTAAATGTATCTGTATCTACTTTAAATCGATTTTGTAAAAAAATAGGATTATCTAATTATTATACATTAAGAAATTATTTAAATTATGTAAATAA
>R14__coassemble_1418_pt1 | contig 12125 bp, 11 predicted proteins | sample R14__metabat2_low_PE_009 | metagenome-assembled genome bin R14 | reverse complement strand
ATTCATATTTAAGTGAAGATGTATTTAAGAATGTGTATAAGTATTTAGATAGTGGTATGATATGTGCTGGTGGAAAACTAACAGTTAGTAATAAGAGTAATCTTATTACTAGGATACAACTTAATGAATACTTAAAAACATTTAATATCACAAGATATATATTTAATAGATTAAATGCTAATTGCATAATCTCTGGAGCATTAGGTTTCTTTAATAAAGACTATGTATTAAAAATAAATGGTTATGATACTACTGGTGTTGGAGAGGATATGGAGTTAACTCTAAGACTTAATAAGACTAGTAATAAAATCATTTATGATAGAAATATAGTTGCTTATACTAAAGTACCTAGTGATTTAAGATCTCTATTTAGACAAAGAGATCGATGGCAAAGAGGACTTCTTGATTCTATCTTAAAGAACAAAGATCTTATCTTTAATCCTAAGTATAAATATTTAGGAATGATTGTAATGCCTATAGAGTTATTCTTTGAATTACTTAGACCATTACTTTCAATTATTTTCTTTATTGGAAATATAATAATTATTCTTTTATTTATAACTGATAATTTAATTTCTTACTTCAATTATTTATTCTTGATTCTTATTATCTATTTCTCTATAGAACTAATTATATCTATTTGGGCTTATTATTTAGAAGTTAGATCTAAGAAGATATTATTTAAAAGAATACCCAACTTAATAGTAATAACTCTACTACAACTATTAATGCAACCACTCATAGATCTAGCAAGAGCTTTTGGTATGGTTACATACCCTAAAAGGAAACATAAGTGGTAGGTGATGCGATATTTGATGTCCTCACCTAAGTGAGGGGTTCAGCCTCGTATTTTTCCGGGGAAACAGATGTACAGTGTAGTTGAGTGAGGACAGCATTCTCAATGGTGTTGGAGAACAACACCAACCTCGGGGTCGTTTACAAGATGTGATAGTACACACGTTGAGAGAATGTGGCGGAGAAGAAAAAGAAATAAATATAAAATAGACCGGCTGAATAGCCGTGGAGAAATAGAGTGAAGAAGGTAATTACAGCAGAATACATTTGTCCAAATTGTTTTCACCAGAATAAATATGGTGAGAAAAAGTGCTTCACTTGTGGGGAGAAATTAGATTGGTCGGCTGTAAAGCCTTTAGTGAAGAGGACTAACAAATGAAAGTTGTATTAATGGCTGGAGGCAAAGGAACAAGAATTTCAGAATTATTCCCTGACATTCCGAAACCTTTAATTCCGATAGATGGTGTACCTGTTTTGGAGAGAGAAATTATTTCTCTTCGAGATCAGGGGTTTAAGGAAATTATCCTCACCATCGGATATATGGCCGAGAAAATTCAGGACTATTTTGGCGATGGAAGCAAATTAGGAGTGAATATTTCCTATTTTGTGGAAGAAAAACCACTTGGGAATGCCGGAGCACTTTTCTTTTTGGATTTAAAAGAAGATTTCTTACTTCTTAACGCAGACGCTGTGTTTGATGTGGACTTTAATCGAATGGTGGAATACCACAAATCCCATGGTGGATTAGTCACATTATTCACTCATCCAAATTCTCATCCTTATGACAGTGGTTTGATTATCACAGGAAAAGATGGAGAAGTTGAACAGTGGCTTGCTAAAGAGGATGAAAGACCTATTTACTATAAAAACCGTGTGAATGCCGGTTTACACGTAATTTCTCCTAAGGCTTTGGGGATGAGTGACGTAAAGAAAGAAGAAATAGAAAATGGTAAGAAAATTGATCTCGATCGTCAGATTTTAAAGCCTCTGTGTGGAACACATCAAATGTTTTGCTATGACTCACCAGAGTATGTGAAAGATATGGGCACACCGGAAAGATATAAAGGAGTGTGCGAAGATTTTAAAAATGGTGTGGTTACCGGAAAGAACTTAAAAAATAAACAAAAAGCTATTTTCCTTGATAGAGATGGAACAATTAATAAATACGTTGGATTTTTAAAAAATATAGAAGAGTTTGAACCGCTTCCAGGAACTGCTGAGGCGATAAAGAAAATAAATAAAAGTGGGTACCTTGCCATAGTTGTTACTAATCAACCGGTTATTGCCCGTGGGGAAGTAACGGTGGAAGAACTAAACGAAATCCACAACAAGATGGAAACAGAATTAGGCAAAGAAGGCGCTTACCTCGATGCCATATATTATTGCCCACACCATCCTCATAAGGGATATGAAGGTGAGATACCAGAACTAAAAATAGATTGTGATTGCAGAAAGCCGAAGCCTGGCATGCTTCTTAAAGCTGCAGATGATTTCAATATTGATTTGAGTAAATCATATATGATTGGTGATTCTGATAATGATGTATTAGCAGGTGAAGCTGCTGGTTGTAAAAGTATAAAGATTGAAGAAGGTGGCCTGTTAGAGGCCATTGAAAGGATATTATAAAGGACTACCGATAATGGCGGAGAAAATATTACATATATCAAAATACTATTATCCGTTTGTTGGCGGTATTGAACAGACGGCAAGAGATTGTGTTAATTCTCTTGAAGGATATGAGCATAAAGTTATTTGTTTTAACCATGAATCAGATAAAGATTTATTTGATATTGTTGATGGCGTTGAAATTATAAGATGTGGAAGCTTTGCGACAATTGCATCTCAGTCACTTTCATCATCTTATGGAAAAATTCTTCGAAAAACTTTAAAAGAGTTTAATCCCAATATCGTAATTTTTCATTATCCTAATCCTTTTGTAGCATCTATGCTTTTAAGAATGTTGCCCAAAGCTACTAAATTTATAGTTTATTGGCATTTGGATATTGTAAAACAAAAGTTTTTAGGGAAATTTTTTATAGTACAGAATAAAAGAATTACTAAAAGAGCAGACAAAATTATTGCTACAAGTCCTAATTATATTGAGGGCAGTAGATATTTAAGTGCAGTTAAAGAGAAGTGTGTTGTTGTTCCAAGTCCTATAAATGAGGATAGACTTCAAATAACAGAAGATTCAAAAAAAATAGTTGAGAAGATTAAACAAGAAAATAAAGATAAAATTATTTGCCTTGCTGTGGGAAGACATACAGAGTATAAAGGGTTTGCTTACCTTATCGAGGCTAGTAAATATCTTGATGACAGATTTGAAATATTTATCACTGGGAAAGGTGAGCTAACGGAAGACTTAAAGCAACAGGCGACAGGGGATAAAAAGATTCATTTCTTGGGATTAGTTTCAGATGATGAATTAAAAGCATACCTACAAGCAATGGATATATTTTGCTTTTCATCAATAACAAAAAATGAAGCATTTGGTTTAGCTTTAGCTGAAGCTATGTATTTTGGAAAGCCTGTTGTTACTTTCAATATACTGGGTTCTGGGGTTAATTATGTAAGCCTTAATGGTGTGACTGGTATTGAAGTAGAAAACAGGAACAGTAAAGCATTTGCGGAAGCAATGAAAACATTAGCTGATGATAAAGAATTAAGGATAAAAATGGGTAAGAGTGGAAAGCAACGAGTACAAAAAATGATGCTGCTTTCACAATTCAAAGAAAATATTCGGGAAGTTATAGAAGAGGTAGAACATGATAATTACTAAAACGCCATTTAGGATGAGCTTCTTCGGTGGTGGCACTGATATGGAAGATTATTTCAAAGAAAATGGTGGAGCTGTTATATCTACAACTTTTGATAAGTACTGTTATGTAAATGTAAGGCATCTTCCACGTTTTTTTGATTATTCTACTGAGTTATCCTATTCAAAAACAGAAAGAGTTACTGATGTAAATGATATCCAGCATCCGGCGATCAGAGAAGCAATGAAAATGCTTGATATGCATGAGATAAGGCTTACATATGAAGCAGATCTTCCTGCACGCTCAGGCCTTGGGACATCATCAGCTTTTGCTGTGGGAATGCTAAATGCTTTTTATGCTCTAAAAGGGAAATATGCTGATAAAAAGAAATTAGCTGATGAAGCTATTTATCTTGAACGAGTTTTATGTAATGAAGCTGGTGGTTGGCAGGATCAAATAGCATCTTCTTTTGGTGGATTTAATAGAATCGAATTTAATGCTGATGGATATGAAGTAAGACCGATTATTATAAGTCCGGAAAGAAAGCAAAGATTAAATGACAATCTTATGATGTTCTTCACCGGTTTTACTCGTTTTTCATCAGACCTTCAGAAAGCCAATAATGTAAGTGGCACTGAAGATAAAAGAAAAAAACTTAAGCAGATGTATGAGCTTGTAAATGAAGCAGAACAGATTTTAGTAAATAAAGATAGAGACTTGGATGATTTTGGAAGGCTTCTTGATACTACGTGGAGACTAAAAAAAGGTACAGGCTCAAGCATCAGTAACGGAAACATTGATGAATTATATGAGAAAGGCATGCAAGCTGGTGCCCTTGGAGGCAAACTTTTAGGGGCAGGCGGTGGAGGCTTTTTACTTTTTTACGTTCAGCCAGAAAAGAAAAAGGCTGTTAAAGAAGCTATGAAAGACTTGATGTATATCCCATTTAAATTTGAAGATGGTGGTACTAGAGTTATTCACTATACTCCAGAGCCATATGAAGGGTAGGCAAGGATAATGTTAGAAGAAAGAATACAAAGACATCTAGATATACTAGTGGGGAGATATCCACAACTTCAAGTTTGCAAAGACGATATAGAGAAAGCATATCTATTTCTCGAAGAATGCTACAAAAATGATCATAAGCTTTTAATAGCTGGGAATGGCGGATCTGCTGCCGATTCTGAGCATATTGCTGGTGAGTTGATGAAGAGATTTAAGATTCTTCGTCCAGTACCAGTTGAGTTTGCAAAGAAATTAAAAGCTATTGACAAGGATAGAGGAGAAAATCTTTCTAAGAACCTTGAAAGAGGATTAATGGCTATTCCGCTTGTTGCTCACGAAGCACTTACTACCGCATATATCAATGATGTTGATGGTCTTGGGGTATTTGCGCAACAATTATACGGATTTGGAAGACCAGGTGATGTTTTCTTAGGTATTTCCACTTCCGGGAATAGCAAGAATGTCATGTCGGCTACTGTAGTTGCTAGAGCATTAGGAATCAAGGTAATTGGTTTGACAGGTGCTAAAGGTGGAGAACTTGCAAGAGTTGCGGATGTGGCAATAAAAGTTCCAGAAAATGAAACATATATGATTCAGGAATTACATCTCCCTGTATATCACTGTTTATGTTTAATGCTTGAAGATAGATTCTTTGGAGAATAAATGGAAAGACAATATATTGTTAATGGCAGATTTTTATCGAGAAAGATAACTGGAGTGGAAAGATATGCCATTGAAATATTAAACGAACTAGATAAGCTAATTAAACCTGGAGAACTTCAATTAGCAGTTCCCATCGATGCAAACCTACCTATTTATAAAAATATAAAAATTGTTAAAGTTGGACATTTGAAAAACATATTGTGGGAGCATATTTCTTTTCCAATTTATGCTTTAAAAAATAAATTGGTGCCGTTAAATTTTTGCAATGTTGCACCGTTAATCTATCCAGGAGTTGTTTTCGTACATGATGTAAAGGTAAAGGCAAAACCAGAATTTTTCGATTGGAAATTTAGACTATGGTATAAGATTTTGTTTGCAAATATTGCTAAAAGAGCAAGTAAAATTGTAACTGTATCGGAATTTTCAAAAAAAGAAATTTGTAAATATATGAAAGTTAATCCTGCTAAAGTCGATGTAATCCCAAGTGCATGGTCTCATTTTGAAAGAATTGAAGAAGATGAGAATGCGTTGAATAAATATGGCTTAAAAGCTGGAAATTATTATTTTTCGATGAGCAGTCTTGAACCAAATAAGAATTTTAAATGGATTGCGGAAGTGGCTAAAAAATATCCAAATTATTTATTTGCTGTTGCAGGATCAATTAATAATAAGGTGTTTTCTGATGGATTGGGATTTGAATGCCCTGAAAATATGAAACTATTAGGGTATGTTTCTGATGGCGAAGCTAAGTGTTTGATGCATAATTGTAAGGCATTTATGTTTCCGACTATTTATGAAGGCTTTGGGCTTCCACCACTAGAAGCTATTGGTTCCGGATGTAAAAGCGCAGTAATTTCGGATACGGAAGTGATGTATGAGATATATGGAGAATGTGGAACGTATGTAAATCCAATGAAATATGAATTTGATGAAAAAGATTTAAAAGTAATTGAAGAATTACAAAAAGATAAATTGTTGAATAAATTTACCTGGGGGGGGAGCGCTATGCTTCTACAGACTCTTCTTCAACTCAGAGGATAATTGTAATTCATGAAAACGGAAGTGTTACAGGTGGTTCTGCTAAAGTAGCAATTCAAACAGCTATTGGGCTTGCAAATAATGGTTATAAAGTTACATATTTTTGTTCAACAAAGCCAATAGATGAAGAACTTAGAAAAACGGTTGATGAAGTTGTATGTCTAAATCAGTCAGAAATAAAGGATATGCCAAAAATCAAAGGGGCAATTCAAGGAATATGGAATAAAAAAGCCTATAAGGAACTTGATAAACTTTTAAAGCAATATGGCAAAAATACAATTGTTCATATTCATGGATGGTCTCATGCTTTATCCGCTTCGATATTTAAAGCATGCTCTGATAATAAAATATCAACTTGTGTTACTTTACATGATTATTTTGCTGTGTGCCCAAGTGGTTTTTATAATTATAAAAAGCAGCACATTTGTCATTTAATTCCTATGAACTGTAAATGCATTTGCACTAATTGTGACGTGAGAAGCTATCCACAAAAAATTTATAGAGTGATAAGGCAAATTGTGCAGGATAAATATGTAAGAAATAATAAAAACATTAATTATATCTACATCTCTGACTTTAGTTTTTCAAAGATACAGAAATATTTGAAGAGTAGAAAAAGCTTTTATCTGCATAACCCTGTTGACAGTTATAAGATAGAGAAAGTTGATGCAATTAATAACGAAAATTATTTGTACTTAGGCAGGATTTCACCAGAAAAGGGCGTAGATATCTTTTGTAAAGCTATAAGTGAATTAGTAATAAAAGGAATAGTAATTGGAGATGGCCCATTAAAAGAGAGACTTGAAAAAGAATATCCTCAGGTTGAATTTACTGGGTGGAAGTCAAGAGAAGATATTATTCCATATATTAGGAAGGCCAGATGTCTTGTGTTTCCTTCTAAATGGTATGAAGGGGCGCCTCTTACCACAGAAGAGTGTTTAAATGTTGGAATACCGTGTATTGTTTCGGATGAATGCGCTGCCGTTGACCAGATTGAAGATGGTGTAAATGGCTATACATTTAAAAGTGAAGACGTGGAAGATTTAAAAAATAAATTAATTGCAATGAACAACACTTCACAATTATTTGATGTGAAAAATTGGAAAACGAAGAACTATAGCTCAGAGAACTATATAAATGATTTAGTTGAAATTTACTTTGGTGAACAAGAATGAATATGTACTTAGTAAAAGAAAAGCTTTATTGCATACTGACTAAGATTACCTATTTGCATAAAAAGAATATCACAATAGGAAAGAATGTTAGCTATAGAAGCTGTTTTAGATTACAAGCTGCTGGTAGTGGCATGATTTCTATAGGTTCGAATTGCTTTTTCAATCATGGATTTGGAGCATATTCTTTTGGAAGTATAAAGATTGGAAATGATACTATTGTTGGCGAGAATGTCAAAATCTATGATCACAACCATACATTTAGCATAAAGGATAGATTAATTAGAGAGTCTGGATACAATGTTGGCAAAGTAGAGATTGGCAATAATTGTTGGATTGGATCTAATTGTTTGATTTTAAAAGGCGCAAAAATTGGTGACAATTGTGTAATCGGGGGGGGCAGCGTAATAGCTGGTGTTATTCCGAGTAATTCAATTGTTAAAAGAAATGATGCACAGATTATAGAAAACATAAGATATTCAGAAGTTGCTGATATTAAAAAGGAATGAAAAGAATAATATGAAGGTTGTATTTTTATCTAATTTCATGAACCATCATCAGATAGGTTTATGTGATGAATTAAATAAATTATTAAGTGATGGTAATTTCTGCTTTATAGCACAAAGCAGAACATTTGAAGAACAGTCAAAACTAGGCTACTTAGAGTACAATTCTTCAAGAGATTATATTGTTAGAGAATATGAAAGCGGAATAGATAAAACCAATCAGCTTTTAGATGAGTGTGATGTCGTTATTGTTACATTTTCACAAGGCTTAAAACCTATTAAAAGAGCACAAAAACAGGGAAAGATAGTTATATGGTATGAAGAGAGTCTATTTAAGGAATATAGTAAAATAAGGATTTTTGCCAAATACTTAAGAGCTAAGTATTATTTTGATTCAATAAAAAATGCAAATCAGTATTTTATAAATGCTTCTGGATATGGCTATCATGATCTGGCAATTTTAGATAAGAATAAATATAAAAATAGATCATTTGTATTTGGATACTTCCCAGTATTTGATTTTAATGAAAAAGTTAGACTTAATAAAATTGAAACACCCTTTTCCATTTTATTTGTCGCTAGACTAATAAAATTGAAACACCCTGAGTACGTTTTTGGTTGCGCTGAAATTTTGGAAAAGAACAATGTTGATTATTGTATTGATGTAGTAGGAGATGGAGAGTTAAGAGAAAACCTTCAGGAAGAAATTTATAAAAGAGGTTTACAAGATAGAATTCATATGATTGGCGCAGTTAAAAGCGATAGAGTTAAAGACTATTATCAAAATCATGATGTGTTCCTATTTGCTTCGGATAGAAAAGAGGGATGGGGAGCAGTACTTAGCGAAGCAATGCTGTATGGTTGCGTACCGCTTGCTAATAATGATGCAGGGGCGACTAATGTTTTGATAAAGGATGGTATAAATGGCTTTATATTTAATGATAAGCAATCATTACAAGATAAGTGCTTAAAACTTTATAAGATAAAAAAAGATGGTAAGCTTATAGATATTGCTGAAAAGAATAGGAAAATGATGCTTGAAACCTGGAATTATAAGGAAGCAGCGAAGAGACTTTATGATGTTATGAAAGCAATATATAAAAAGCAAAATCCTATAATTTATAAAGAAAATGATTTAATGGGCATTCAAACAGACCTCAAGTAAAGGAATGATAGAATGGATTATTGGAAAATATTTCAAATAAGTATATTGAAGACTTTGAGATTTAACTTACATTACTTTGGATTAAAAGGCTTGAAATTGCCGGTGTTAATTTCCAGAAATGTGAGATTAAAAACCTTATCGGGGGGGGGGTGCTCATTAAAAATCCAACTCCTGGCGGTATTCATTTTGGATTTGAAGGGGTTTCTATCTTTGACTGGAAAAATGAAAAATCAGTTTGGGATAATAGTGGATGTATAACTTTTGATGGAAAGTGTACACTTGGCCAAGGTACAAGGATTGCAAATAAAGGAAATCTATATTTTGGTGAAGGATCCAGAATGACTGCGAATTCTTCAATCATTTGTTATAAGAGCATTTTATTTGGTAGGGATAGCCTTATTTCTTGGAATTGCAGGTTTATGGATACAGATTTTCATAAAATTTATGATGATCATAAGAAAAGGACTAATGGAGATCAAGAAATTATTATTGGTGAGCATGTCTGGATTGGAAGTGAATCACTGGTTTTGAAGGGCACTCAGATAGCAAGAGATAACGTAATAGCGAGTAATAGTTTTTTGTCTAAGACAAAGATTGATGAGACCAATGTTATAGCAGGTTCTTTTGGTAAGATTTTAAAAAGAAATATAACCTGGGAACCATGATGTAGGGAATAAAAAGCGGAGATAAGTTTGTGGGAATATCAGTAACAATAGGTAATATAGTATTCTTAATAATGCAGTTTTATATCCTTTTTAGAAAAGAAGGGGCAAGGAAAAAGTTCCTTTCTTTGTTTATGTTTACTGTGTTTTGTGAGATTTTTTATAATTTAGGGTATTTGTTTGAAATCGGGGATTATGAAATTAACTTGCCATATATTTCCATTATGATCACCTTTATATGGGGTTTATTGTTATCAGCAAAAAAGATTATTACTATACGTGGAAAGTATTTATTATTATTTTATATATTCTTGATTTTAGGAATTGTTTGGAGATTAGCTTCACTAAGCGAAATTATTGGAATAAATCACTATGTATCGGTAGATAGTTTGGCAACGGGAAGTTCTATGGTCAAACTGGAAGTAAGTGGTTATTCGTTCCTGGTATTGGCTAGAACTATATTATGTTCATTTTCTTTGTCTTGCTTTGCTTCTTGTTTCAATCGAGATGACTTTGCGAGAATAATAAGAAAATATTTGCCTATATTTAGATTTATGATTATTTTTGCTGTTATCGAGTTCTTCTCCAATAACTTTGTTGACTCAAATTTGATAAGGACTTATGTTATTAAAATATTTGGTGCATGTTCCACCGCTTATCTTACACCTTCCTTTAGAGGAATGCTTTATTCTATATGCTTGACCTGCTGGGAGCCGTCTCTTGCAAATTATGCATTGTTCTTCTGCTCACTAGCAATTCTTTGGAATATGAATTATTCAAAGAAAAAAGTAGATAAAATTTATATACTCGTGGCTAATTTAATGATGCTATTATCTATGTCATTAACAGGAGTTATTTTTGTAATAGCAATTTTGGCATTAATGCTATTTAGAAAAAATGTAAGAGATAAAGCTGTAAAAGTAATGTTTATAGCAATCCCAACTGCTGTTATTGCTGTAACTGCTATTTTAATTTCTTCTTCGGGAATTCAAGATTATATAGTCAATAGACTTGTTATAACGGTACAATCTATTCAGTATATGATTAAAAATCCTCAAAGTACTTCAATTTTTGGTGTGTTTGGTGGTGCTTCAGAAACTATTAGATTTTATTCAATGTTTAATAATCTGTATGTGTGGACAAAATCACCGATTATTGGAATTGGCATTGGAACGGCATCATGTTGCAGTGGATGGATATCGGCTTTAGCAAATGTTGGAATTGTTGGAATTTATTTATTACTTAAGATTTATAAAAGTGTGGGCAAAAAACTTAGCTTAACTGACTATAGATCAGCTGCCTTGCTAATTGGAGCGTTATTTACGATTCAAGGTGGGTTGACGGATATATTTTGTAACACATTTTATATTGTGCTGATTATTTTTGCATCAGGTATTATATCTAACTACAGAGTTACAGAAACTAAAACTAAGACCGCTCCTGTTAAGATAAAAACAGCTATAGGAACGAATTAAATATGAAGATATATTTTATAGTTTTGCATTATTTAAATTCCAAGGAAACAATAAATTGCGTAAATTCAATCATGGATATATGTTATCCAAATAAGAAAATAATAATAGTTGATAATGGCTCTAATAACGGAACAGGAGAAGAACTAGTAGAGCTCTATAAAACTAATGATATGGTTGATGTAATCATGTCAAAAGAAAATCTCGGATTTGCAAAAGGAAATAATCTTGGAATTAAAAATATTGATGATAAAAAAGACTCATTACTGGTTATATGCAATAGTGATTTGATATTCAATAAGGGTGATTTTGGAACCAAAATTGTAGATTTGTACAAGAAGGAACAATATGCTGTTCTAGGGCCTGGAATCATATCTGAGGATGGCAAAAAACATGAATGTCCAACTGAGATAGAATTTAAAAATATTAAAGAATTAAGAAATGAAATAAGAAAGTTTAATATATTGAAAATACTAAATTCCTTGAAATTGGTAAATTTATCTCGTATCTTTCATAAGATTATGGCTAAGACAAGAGAAAGTTATCCATATGATAAACAAAAGGATAATTTACAGATTGGAATTAAGGTACATGGATCTTGCTTTGTGCTATCCCCAATATTTTTTGAAGAATATGATGGATTATTTGACGGAACGTTCTTATTTCAGGAAGAAAATATATTAGGACATATGTGCAAAAAGAATGGGCTTAAAATTTTATATAGTCCTGAGCCTTCCGTAATTCATTTGGGAAGTAGAAGTTATAAAGTGAAGCATAATAACGAAAAAGAAAGATTTTGTAATTATGTGGATAATTGTTATAAATCGTTGGTGGCGTATTTGGCAAATTGTAATTAAAAGAAATCATGTTTGAAAGCTGAAAAATAAATAT
>R14__coassemble_1376_pt1 | contig 12345 bp, 11 predicted proteins | sample R14__metabat2_low_PE_009 | metagenome-assembled genome bin R14 | reverse complement strand
GATCAGAGCCCTAAAGGTTCTAGTGCCTATTTAATTGGAAGGCGCCTCCGAAGGGAGGTGGTGAGTATGACCTCATATGAGTTGATTGTTGTAATCCTGGCGGTTATGACTTATGTCAATTCGGCAGGGTTACTGCTCATAGCTATCCTGGATTACAAAAAATAATATCAGACAGCAATCTGATTAATAGGCCTAACTACTAAAGGTGCTGAAAGATTGGATGGGTACTTTTTAAATGTTATATACCGCGAACGCGGTTTACCGATAAATCATAGGAGCGGGAGCTTCAGAAGGAGACGTAACATGGCAAACGCAGAAAAAGTTAATGAGGCAAATATGCGAAATATTCCATTTAGCCCACCTGATATTTCTGAACTTGAAATTAACGAGGTTGCGGAGGCATTAAGATCTGGTTGGATCACCACAGGCCCCAGAACAAAAGAACTGGAAAGAAGACTGGCTGAGTTCTGTCACACTTCCAAGGTAGTTTGCTTAAATTCCGCTACGGCAGCAGAGGAATTAAACTTCCGTATCTGTGAAATCGGAGAAGGCGATGAAGTCATCGTTCCTGCTTATACTTATACCGCCAGCGCAAGTGCAGCAATCCACTGTGGTGCAAAGGTTGTTTTTGTTGATAGCCAGAAAGACTGCGTTGAGATGGATTACGACAAGGTAGCTGAGGCTATTACTGAGAGAACGAAAGCTATTGTTGCAGTAGACCTTGGCGGTATCATTGCTGATTATGATCGTCTGTTTGAAGTTGTAGAAGCAAAGAAAAATCTGTTCAAGGCGAAAGAGGGTAATTCTCTCGGAGCCAGAATTCAGCAGGCAATTGGCAGAATATTAGTTTTTGCAGATGGTGCACATAGCCTTGGCGCAAGTAGGCATGAGAAAATGGCGGGTGAAATCGCGGACTTTACAGACTTTTCTTTCCATGCGGTAAAGAATTTCACTACCGCCGAAGGTGGAGCATCTACCTGGAGAGATATTCCCGGTATTGATAACGAGGAAATGTATCACCAGTATCAGCTGTTTAGCCTCCACGGTCAGAGCAAGGATGCCCTCGCTAAGACCCAGATCGGAGCCTGGGAGTATGACATCGTTGGTCCATGGTATAAGTGCAACATGACTGACATTATGGCTGCTATCGGACTCCGTCAGCTTGATCGCTATCCAGGAATCTTAGCAAGAAGAAAAGAGATTATTGCTAAGTACGATGCAATGTGTGATGAGCTTGGCATACAGCACTTTACTCATTATGGAACTGACTTCGCTTCTTCTGGGCATCTGTATCTTACCAGGACCTTTAAGAAAGATGGAGCACCAATCTCCGATGCCGAAAGAAGAGAAATTATCGTTAAAATGGCCGAGCGAGGAATCGCTACCAATGTACATTACAAGCCATTGCCTATGATGACTGCCTACAAAGCTATGGGTTGGGATATTAAGGATTTTCCGAATGCATATGATTACTACTGCAATCTTATTACGCTGCCGCTCCACACAAAACTTAGTGATGAAGATGTAGAGTATATAATTGATAATTTCACAGATATTGTGAAAGAGTACATTTAAGTGAGGACTTTCAGAAAACTTCTTGGATGGGGGCTATCGCTTATATATGTGGCATTTATTTGTTATCTTACTTTATTTATGAGACATGTTGGCACAGTGCGTATAACAAAAGGCCTTTTCTGGGAATACAAAAATTTTATGTGGCATGATATTGGAATGAACATTCTACTTTTCATACCGCTGGGGGTCCTGTTGGGGTTTGCACTAAGCCGAAATGCATGGAAAGTTATTGCCTTTGGATTTGCACTATCACTTGCCATAGAACTTACACAATACATTTTGATTTTAGGTTACTGTGAGGCAGATGATGTATTGAATAATACAATTGGTACTATGTTTGGGTATTTCGTAAGAATAGGATTTTGCAAAATTAAAAGATTTAGCCATACGGAAGCTGGTGAATGAATCCCAGCGTAAAAATGGCATGGAGTATTAGATATGGTGCTTAGGAAATGGGAAGACTTGCCGGATTTTATGCGGACTGCTGAAGTTAGACCATATTACGATATTTTACAAAAGAAAAAAGGCAGTCTGATTCTCAAGAGAGCACTTGATCTGGTTGGTGGCACTGTATTGTTAGTCATCCTTGCCATCCCGATGGGAGTCATTGCAGTGATGATTAAGGCTGACTCTGAGGGACCGGTGTTCTATAGACAGGAACGAATTACAACCTATGGTAAGCACTTCAAGATCCATAAATTCCGCACGATGGTGAGCAATGCTGACAAGATTGGCTCAGCGGTTACAGTTGGTAATGACAGCAGAATTACAAAGATTGGAGCCAAGCTTAGAGGATGCAGGTTAGATGAATTGCCGCAGGTACTGGATCTGATTAGTGGTAATATGAGCTTTGTAGGTACACGGCCGGAAGCAGTAAAATATGTCGAAAGATATAAGCCGGAATATATGGCTACATTGCTTTTACCGGCTGGTATAACTTCTGAAGCAAGTATCCGATACAAGGATGAGGCAGAGCTATTGGATGCAGCTGATGATGTAGATAAAGTGTATGTGGAAGATGTTCTTCCGGGAAAAATGAAATACAACCTAGAGAGTATTAAGAAGTTTAGCTTTTGGGGAGAGATAGTAACGATGTTTCGAACTGTTTTTGCAGTTTTTGGAAAAGACTATGAGTAAGGCGGGTAGACATGAGTAAGGATAAACCATTAATCGCATTGCTTACAAATAATGATGACGATGTCTATTGCTTCAGAAAAGAACTTATAGAAGGTCTTCTTGGTGAAGGATATGAGATGCTTATATCTTGTCCCAACGGTCCAAAGTTTGAATTAATGAAGGACATTCCGTTTAAGTATGATGATCCGGTAATTGATAGACGAGGAACTAATATTATCGCTGATGGCAAATTGTTTTTGCATTACAGAAAGTTGTTCAAGCGAGAAAGACCAGATGTAGTTCTGACATATACAGCAAAGCCAAATGTTTATGCCTCTGTTGCTGCAAGGACACTTGGAATTCCTTATATCAATAATGTGACTGGCATTGGGTCTGTTGTGAACATGACAGGCATTAAGAAAGCTTTTATCTTGTGGTTATTTAAATTTGCCTATCGCGGCGCGGCCTGTGTTATGTTCCAAAATGCCACAAATATGAAATTGGCTCTGGAAACTGGAATGATAAAAGGAGACTACAAGCTGATTCCTGGATCTGGTGTGGATTTGAGTCGATATCCTGTGCAAGATTATCCTGCCGGTGGAAACGGCAAAGAGGGAGATACTGTAGTATTCAACTATATTGGAAGAGTGCTTCGTGATAAAGGCGTCGATGACTATATTGAAGCCGCAAAAAGAATAAAAAAGAACTATCCTAACACAGAGTTTAATATGCTTGGTTTTATCGAGCCAACAGAAAATCATTATGAAAAGGATCTGGAGGAACTTGGTAAGCAAGGGATAGTTTGGTATAGAGGTTCTCAAAAAGATGTTAAGCCTTGGATCGCAAGAGCACATGCCATTATTCATCCGAGTACATATGGCGAGGGAATGAGCAATGTCTTGCTTGAAAATGCCAGCTCCGGGCGATTCCTTATTACTACCGATAATCCGGGATGCCAGGAGACGGTGGTTAATGGTGAGAGTGGATACATTTACCATGGTGGTGATGTTGATGCTTTAGTGGCAACCATAGAGAAGTTTCTAGCTCTTGAGAATGTGACTAGAAAAAGTATGGGGCTCAGAGGCAGAAAACATGTAGAGGATAATTTCTCAAGAGAGATTGTTGTAGAGGCATATAAAGAAAAAATCAAGAGGATTTTGGGTGATTTAGAATGACATACAAAGAAGCATATGAAAAAGTTCTGCCTGAACATAAAAGAAAAGAAGAAAAATATAACTTATTGGTGTCATGGATAATAAGACCCATTTCAATCTACATGACCCTTCCTTTTATAGGAACTAAAGTGAAACCTACTACAATTACAAAAATTTCCATTGCCTTTTCAGTAGCAGGTTTTTGTCTGCTTGCGTTTGGTCAAACAATGCCATTGAAACTTTTAGGATGGGTCGGAATTTTTATGTGGGTGTTGTTGGATGGTGTTGACGGAAATCTTGCACGATGCACAAATCAATGTTCTGCTCTAGGTGATCTCTGGGATACTATGGGCGGTTACGCTGCAATGGTTCTCATTTATTTTGGCACAGGCATCGCCGCATTTTATGATGACAATCTCTTGAATTTTTGTGATGATTATTGGCTACTTATTATAGGCGGAGCGGCTGCAATCTTCTCAATATTTCCGCGGCTTGTAATGCACAAGAAAAAATCATCTGAAGGTAATTCCGCTGCTGTTAGGGCTGTTTCTGATAAAAAATCATTTGGCCTTTCTAACATAATAGCAATGAATTTTGTTTCACCTTCTGGTTTCATGCAGGTATTCCTCCTTTGCGCTGTTATCTTCCATTTGCTTAATTGGTTTATTCTTGGATATGCTATCATAACATTTGGAGTGATGATGTTGAGTTTGAAGAAATTGTTAAAAGAGTGATTTGAATATGGCGAAAATAAAGGTGCTAATGGTGTTGGGGAACACTGGAAGAGGTGGGGCTCAAACCTTTGCAGTTAATGTTTTGAGGCTTATAGATAGGGATAAATTCCAGGTTGATTTTGTTGTAAATGAAATATATGAAAATGGTTATGCTGACGAAATAAAAGGTTATGGCAGCAAGATTTACACCATTCCATATTTTAGAATTTACAACTGGCCGGTTTATTCTGCGGCATGGAAAAAACTGCTTACTAGCGAGCATTATGATATTGTTCATGGTCATGTAAGTAGTTCTGCATCAATCTATCTTGATATTGCCAGGAAGTATGGATGTGCGACTATAGCGCATAGTCACAGTGCAGGTTATAGGGGAAATAAAGCTCTGCAGGGCATAAAGAAGATTTTTACGGTAGGAGCAAAATCAAAAGCAGATTATTGGTTTGGATGTTCTGATCTTGCTGCTCAGAGAATGTTTGGCAATGATTATGTAAAATATAAAAACTATTATGACATGCCAAATGCCGTAGTAGTTAAAAATTATTTATATAACGAGGAGAAAAGGAAATCTGTTAGAGCATTTCTCGATGTTTCAGATGACACGCCACTATACGGGCATGTTGGATCTTTTACGGCTGCGAAGAACCATGAGTTTTTATTTGATGTGTTTGCTGAAATACTTAAAATAGAACCACACGCTAAATTTGTTTTGGCTGGTGATGGAGAACTTCGTTCTAAAATAGAAGAAAGCATTAGAAGTAGAGGCCTGTCTGAAAAGGTTCAGCTTGCTGGAAATGTAGGAAATGTCAATGAGTATTTTATGGCTATGGATGCTATGATCTTTCCTTCATTTTTCGAAGGCTTTCCTGTTACGGCACTTGAGGCACAGGCAACGGGACTTAAAACTTTGATTTCGGACACGATTACAAAAGAAATATTCTTGACTGATTGTGCTATTTCAATGTCATTAAAACAGAGTCCGGCAGTATGGGCAAGAAAAGCGGTCGGATCAAAATCAACTGATAGGAAAAGGTATAATCTGCCTATTTCTGAATCAAAATATAACATGGAAAATAGCGTGACTCTTATTATGAGGCTATATCAAGAAATGTATGATGGGATGAAACAGGATGGCTAAATATATTTTAAGGTTAGACGATGCTTGTGAGAAACGGAATGTTGACAATTGGAATAGAATGGAAGAGCTTCTTGATAAGTATGGCATAAAGCCGCTTGTAGGTATCATTCCGCATTGTGAAGATCCTATGATGGATGCTTATGAGGTTGACTCGGATTTTTGGCATCGGGTAAACAACTGGATGGCAAAAGGATGGACAATTGCACTCCACGGGTATAATCATGTATATTCTACAGAATGCGGTGGCATAAATCCAGTTAATCGAAGAAGTGAGTTCGCCGGTGAGCCTCTGTGTATTCAAAAAGAAAAAATAAAAAAAGGCATTGCCATCATGCGAGAGCACGATATTGAGCCGAAAGTATTTTTTGCACCTTCACATACATTTGATGAGAATACACTGAGAGCGCTCAAGGATGAGAGCAATATAAGAGTAATCAGTGACACTATTGCTTGGGATTCATACGTAAAGAATGATTTTATTTTTGTCCCACAACAGAGCGGAACTGTAAGAAAGTTGCCTTTCAAGACAACTACATTCTGCTATCATCCCAATACGATGACAGAAAAAGAGTTTGAAATTCTGAATGCCTTCCTTCTCAATAATGCGCAAAGTTTTATGCCGTTTTCAGCAAATTCGAAAAGAGAATATACTTTTATAGATAATATATTAAATTATTTATATATGAGGAAACATCAATGAGAAAGTTAATGTTTTATATAAATACAATACATCATGGTGGGGCAGAAAGGGTTATGACTTTATTAACTGGAGCACTTGCCGAACGTGGATATGATTGCACTTTAATAACCTCATTTCCGGACGAGCAATGGGAATATCCTCTCTCTTCAAAAGTAAGAAGGATTAATTTAGAAGAAAAAGAGATAGATGATGGATTTTTGAAGAAAAATTTTAGAAGAACGAAGAGATTAAGGGAATTGTGTGCAAAAGAAAAACCAGATTATTTAATTTCATTCATGCCGCAACCAATTCTGAGATCACTTATGGCTACGATAGGTACTCCTGTTAGAAATATCATTTCTATCAGAAATGATCCATCGTTATACTGGAAAAATAAGATAGAAAATGTGTTGGCAACATTGCTCTTGAAAAGAACAGATTGGGCAGTTTTTCAAACACCGAATGCGAGAGATTACTATCGCGATACTGATTTATATAATAAATCTTCGGTGATTTTAAATCCTGTAGATTTGCCGTTTTATAAAATAGAACCAAATCATGAAGCTAAAACAGTCGTTTCGTGTGGGAGATTAGTTGAACAAAAAAATTATGCTCTTCTGATTGAAGCTTTTGAGAAAATATCATCTAAATTCCCAGATTGGAAATTATTAATATACGGGGTTGGACCATTGGAGTTAAAATTATTAACTTTGATAAATTCCCTTGATATGCATGATAAAATTTTTTTGATGGGAGCAAGTGATAATATACCGAAAGTTTTATCTGAATCTAGCATTTTTGTTTTATCAAGTGATTATGAAGGCTTGCCAAATGCGTTGATGGAAGCACTTGCTAGTGGGGTGCCTTCAATTTCAACAATGTGCCCTTGCGGTGGCCCGGAATATTTGATTAATACTGGAGAAAATGGATTGCTTATACCAGTTGGGAATAGAGAGAAATTGTGTGGAGCCTTAGAATTATTAATTGAAAACGAGGAAAAACGAGTGCTTATTTCTAAGAACGCAAAACTTATGGCGAAAGAGTATGAACTCAATAGTATAATTTCTAAGTGGGAGAGAATTTTTGCAGAACTTGAGGCAGGTTAAGTAATCAATTAAACTGTAGCTATTAAGGAGTAGGTGATCATGGTCGAGAATTTCGAATTAGAAGAATTGCATAGCGAATTATTAGAAGTCCTTTGTAATTTTGAAATATTATGTAAAGAGATAGGGATTGATTATTTTTTGATTGCTGGATCTCTGTTAGGTGCGATTAGGCATAGGGGATTTATTCCGTGGGATGATGATGTTGATTTGGGAATGACTCGGTCTGACTATAATAAATTAATTGACTATTTCAAAAGGAACCAGAACCTAACTTATGAGTTATACTGTCATGACACAAATAAAAATTGCCATCTGATCTTTTGCAAATTTGTAGATAAATCAAAGCCGAGAGAAAGTCTAAAGAAATATTTTGATGAGTGTAGCAATATTTCTATAGATGTTTTTCCTTATGATAAATGCGAATCAAAAAAAGTGGTTACTTTGATTAAATTTTTAAGGATCAAATATTTTAAATTCATTATTCAATCAAAAGATAAACTTAAGGATCCGAAATATAAAGAAAGTAAAATTAAAAGAGTTGCAAGAATTATTTTAAGCTCTCCTTACAGCAGGGTTGATATAGAAGAAATTTTTATTGCTATTTCAAAATTGGTAAATGAGCAGCAAGGCGGAAATGACTACATAAACTATTGTGGAAAATATACTTTTGGTAAAGAGGTAATTACAGACGCTGAATTGCATCCTCTTAGGCGTTCGGAATTTGAGTCTAAGGCTTTTTATGTACCATGCAAATATGAAGCAGTTTTAAATACTACTTATGGAAAAGACTGGATGGTGGTACCTGATTTGAGTAAGCGTGAGCAACATTCACACTGATTGATGAATGGTATGAAATGAATATTTAATCTGTGAAGTCTTAACCGTATATATGTCAATTGAATGTGGAAAGATTATTGTAATAAACTTAGATAATCAAAGAATAATTGAATTCATCAGGAGAAAGTCCTAACAAGTCACATTCTGACTCTGTGAAGTAGGGATATGATTGAGACTACAATATTTTGTATATACATAAAATCAAGAGCGTTATACGAATTCTTGGCATAAGTGGAGTGTGAGCAAATGGCAAAAGATAAGGTTCTTATATATATATCCAATTTAGCAATTGGTGGTGCGCAGAATATGGTATTTGAACTTGCGCGGAAGATAAAGAAATATGATGTAGAAATTCTGTGCCATTCTGCTAAGCAGGGAAACTCTCTTGAAGAAAAAATTGAAAAGGAATTTCATGTCACTTATCTAAATAATTCTGGACATGCCGGTCCGGACATGCTTATTAATGTGCTTAGGACGATTACCCGAATTAATCCGGTTGTTATTCACACGCATATGGGTGTCACCGTATATGGAATATTGTGGTGCAAAATTCATCGGAAGAAATGTGTGGTTACTGTTCATACTAAACCCAATGTGGCATTTAGCCGTTTGAACGAAAAAGCTGTAAGATATGGGTTGAAAAAAGATTTCGTCAGGATTGTTGCTGTTTCTGAGGAAAATCAGAATTTATGCAAAAAATACTTTCATTCAGATAAAATTGAGTATGTAAATAATGGGATAGATATCTCAAGGTATTATAAAAAGCAGCACGATTGCTATACATTTATTCATGTCGCAAGACAGGATAAAAATAAAAATGCAGAGTTTATTATAGATTGCTTTAAAGCAATAATAGACCAGGGATATAAGGCAAAATTACTTTTGCTAGGTGATGGACCTGAACATAATAACTTGATAATGAAGGTACAAGATCTTAGCCTCACGAAATATGTGGCTATTACTGGTAATGTTTCAAACACATGGGATTTTTATGCTGTTTCGGATTGTTTCCTTCTGGCATCACACAGAGAAGCATTACCTATGACCTCAATAGAAGCATTGGCAACCGGCTTGCCAATTATTGCAACTAATGTTGGCGGATTGAAAGATATTGTAAATACAAATGGTAGATTAGTGGATGACGGCGATAGGGAAGCATATGTTGCATCTATGTTAGATGCTCTTAATGGAGTGTTCAATGGTGTAGAGCACAAATGTCATAAATACGCAGAAATGTTTTCATCTGAAAAGATGGCGGAAGAATACGAGGAAATATATGGTGAATAACTCAGCTAAAAGTCAACGATTATTAATATTCGAAGTAGCCGTTTTCTCGCTGTTATTGATGGTAAGAGATATAGGCGGAATTGAATTTAATAAATTTGTTTTTCTGCCTATTGCTGTTATTTTGTTTGCGTTTATGGATATGGAGCAGCTTATATGCTCTCTTTGTTTCCTCTTACCGTTGCTAAATGGCTTGCCAGGAAATTATATTATCCTTGCGTGGATCTTAATATACTTGTTAAAAACCAGATATGTTAAGAGCAAAGTAATTGTACTTTTTGCAATTTACGTAATACTCGAAATTATATCCGGGATTGGCTTAACGGAAAACAGTCTGGTAGACACATTCTCTTACTTGGCGTATTTATTTGCTTTCCTTATGATGATAAATAATGACACTGAATTTTCACGAAAAAAATGTTTGTGGAGCTATTTTATCGGTGTATCTATATTTGTTTTCATCACGTTCTTTTCAACTTTAGTATATGCTCCATCGAATTGGCTGACGTTGTTTGCAAACGGATGGTACCGGTTTGGAAACTTGACGGGCGTAGATTCAATGCATATAGGAACAAATGCAAATGAGTTGGCCTATTTCGCTGCTGTTGGTTTTAGCGTAGGCTTAGTACTGTTGGCACTTGAAGCGGGAAATCTTGTTAGAAGAAACATAATTTATGTACTCTCGTTATTTGTTTTAATATTGGGGGCGCTTTCTACTTCAAGATCATATATTCTTGTGATTGCTATAATCATATTGTTTTATTTTGCGGTTTGCAAAAAATCAATTAAAGGTTTTTTGATTGCACTATTAGCGATGATAATTGCGGTTGGGGTTATTTACTATATTCTTGAACAGTATCCTGATTTACTAACAGGGTTTATCTCCAGATTTGACAGTGAGACCACATCAACAGCTGGCTCCAGAACTATTTTATGGCAACAGTATTGGGAAGCTTTCTTTTCAAAGGTGAGATATATTTTATTGGGAACGGGTGTAGTTGGCTACAAAGAAGCAACAGGATTATACCATTCCACCCATAATATGTTCCAGCAGATAATTATGTGCTATGGTGTGCCTTTTGGATTCGTTTTTATTGTTAGTATTTTGAGACCGGCTGTGGCTTGCTTTAAAAATATTAAAACAAAAGTTTTATGGCTTCCGTTGCTTGCAGTCCTTCTTTTTACACAAACGATACAGTTTTTGAATCCATGGAATTTGATGCTTCATTACATTGTAGGAGTATTCGCTTTGCAAACTGAAGGACTTGATAGCTCAGCTTTGGAGCTTAATTGGCGAGGAGATCAGCTATGAAAAAGGCGTTTATTATAACGGTAGATACCGAAGGCGATAATCTTTGGGCATGGGAACCAGGGAAAGAGATTTCCGTTGAGAATGTCAGGTATATTGAGAGATTCCAAAAATTATGTGAGAGCTACAACTTCAAGCCGGTTTATTTAGTTAACTATGAAATGGCTCAGTCAGACGAGCTGGTTTCATTGCTTAAAGAAAAAGCAAAGACTAATTTGTGTGAGATCGGAATGCATTTACATGCATGGAATTCTCCGCCGTATTACGAACTACCTAATAAATATAACGGATGTTCTTATATAACAGAATATCCCACAGCAGTAGTCAGAGAAAAACATGAATTTTTGCGAAACTATATCATTGAACGATTTGATATAGTACCGGTATCATACAGATCTGGACGATGGGCAACAAATGAGGATCTGTTTAAAGTGCTGGATGATCTCGGTTTCCTTGTGGATTGTTCTATTACCCCGGAATTAACACATGAAGGTAATGTGGGTATGAGTGTGCCTAAAGGAAACAACTATTACGGTGAGAAATATCAAGTTAGACGGTTAGGAGATCATTTGATAGAAGTTCCTATGTCAACTTGTCGTACTCATAACATTCATGGAAAAAATTTCAGAAATAGGATGTCGCATTTGATCAAAGGCGAGTCAATATGGCTTCGCCCTGCCACGAATTCATTTGAGGATATGGTCAGACTCACAAAGATTCTTGAAAAAGGTGATAATTCATATCTGGAATTTATGCTTCATTCTTCAGAGCTTATGCCAGGTGGAAGCCCCTATTGTAAAGATGATAGAGAGGTTGAGATATTTTATGATCGAATGGAGAAGTACTTCAAATATATTTGTCATAATTATGAAGGTGTCACGTTGAAAGAATTTTATAAGCTACAAAATTTGCAGGGGTCAAAGTAATGCCAAAGCAGACAAGAACTCAAAAGGCTGTCAAAAATGCATCCATTACAATGATATGTCAAATAGTGTATATTTTGGTCAGCTTTATATGTAGAACTGTATTTACCAAAGTATTAGGCGCAGAATATTTAGGCCTAAACGGTTTGTTTACTAACATTCTTTCAATGCTTTCTTTTGTAGAGTTAGGAATCGGAAGTGCTTTGGTGTATAAGATGTATAAACCACTGGCAAACAATGATAAAGAGATGTTATGTGTGTATATGCATTTTTACAAAAAGGTGTATACCATCATAGCATTAATTGTTGCGGGCCTAGGAGTGTGCATCACCCCGTTTTTAAATTATCTTGTAGATGCTCCGGATATTGATATAAATATACATGTATTATATTTATTGTTTTTAGCGGATACAGTTATTACGTATTTATATGTGTATAAGAAATCAATATTGATTGCCGATCAAAAGAATTACATTGTTGCAATATATACGCA
>R14__coassemble_1217_pt1 | contig 13529 bp, 12 predicted proteins | sample R14__metabat2_low_PE_009 | metagenome-assembled genome bin R14 | reverse complement strand
GTAGTAGAATACTAGAGTATGAGGTGAAAATTATGGATTATTCAAAAATTGCGTTAGAAAAACATAAAGAATGGAAAGGAAAATTGGATATTCAATCCAAAGCTCCTATTAAGACAAAAGATGACTTATCAACAGCTTATACGCCAGGTGTTGCGGCTCCTTGTTTAGAGATTCAAAAAGACCCTAGTTTAAGTTATGTGTATACAGGAAGACAAAATCTTGTTGCCGTTATTACAGATGGATCTGCGGTATTAGGATTAGGAAATATCGGTGCTGAAGCAGGTATGCCGGTAATGGAAGGAAAATGCGCTTTATTTAAATCTTTAGCCAATGTTGATGCCTTCCCAATTGGATTAAATACACAGGATACAGATGAAATCGTAAAGATTATTGCGGCTTTAGAGCCATCCTTTGGTGGAATTAACTTAGAAGACATTGCGGCTCCTCGTTGCTTTGAAATTGAACAACGTCTTCAAGAAATCATGAACATTCCAGTGTTCCATGATGATCAACATGGAACAGCAATTGTTGTATGCTCCGCTTTAGTAAATGCTTTGAAATTAGTAAAAAAAGAAAACCCTACTATTGTGATTAATGGAGCAGGAGCTGCTGGTTGTGCCATTGCGACATTAATTCTAAAGATGGGATTAGGAAATGTTATCTTATGTGATTCAAAAGGAATTGTGTCAAAAGACCGTACAGATTTAACGGCTGGTAAACTAGCTTTAGTTGATGTTACCAACTTAGAAAATAAAACAGGTAAATTAGCGGATGCTATGACAGGTGCAGATGTATTTATTGGAGTTTCTAAAGCCAATACTGTTTCAAAAGACATGGTTCGTTCAATGGCTGAAAAACCAATTATTCTTGCCATGGCAAACCCTAATCCAGAAATTTTACCATCTGATGCTTTAGAAGCAGGTGCTTATATTGTGGGGACAGGTCGTAGTGATTATGCTAATCAAATCAACAATGTATTGTGCTTCCCTGGAATCTTTAAAGGAGCTTTACAAGCCCAGGCTACTTGTATCAATGATGCTATGAAGGAAGCTGCCGTTCATGCGATTGCTGACTTCATTCCTGAAGAAGATTTAAGACCAGACTACATTATTGTTTCTCCACTTCAAGAAGGAGTGGCCGATGCAGTTGCAGTTGCAGTTAAACAGGCTGCTATTGACAGTGGTGTTGTTAGAAAGTGGGATTAATCCATGAAAGTTGGAATTATTGCAGAAGGTGGCGGAACGAAGGCTGCTTATTCTGCAGGCGTTCTGAAGTGTTTTCTTGACCATAATATAGAATTACCTTATTGCGTAGGTATTTCAGCTGCTTCCGAGTTATTGCTTCCATATGCTTCTAGACAAGCAGAGCGTCTATACATTACTGGTGTTAAAGCTACGTGTCAAAAAGATGCAGTAGGAATTCGTCCTTTTCTAAAAGAAGGAAATATATTTGGCTTGCAAGCCACTGTTGATTTTATTGAAGCAAATGCACCTTTTGATTGGGATGCCTTTAAAAATACAACGACAGAAACGAAAATTGGTGTATACAATATGGAAACACACCAGGCTGAGTATTATGGAAATGAAGCGATGGACAAAGACTTCGAATTAGCGAAAGCTAGTTGTGCTCTGTTAATTCTATGCAAGCCAAGAAAATTATTTGGAAAGAAATATATGGATGTTGGCTTAATAGAAATGATAAGTGTCGATCAAGCTTTAAAAGATGGTTGCGACAAGGTGATTTTTATTTCGACAAAAGAAGAAGGTTATGTTAGAAAACCGGCTCCATGGTGGCAGTTGATGCTAGCCAATATTATTTATCACGATAAAAAAATCACGGATGATTTAAGAAAAAGGCATGAGCGCTATAATGAACAATGGGCAAAAGTTTTAGAGCTTGAAAAAGAAGGTAAAGCGATGGTTCTCCGTCCTCATAAAGATTTAGGTGTAACTCGTTATACTACGGATGAAAAGAAACTGGGTCCTTGGTTTCAACTTGGATATGATGAAACATTAGAAAGACTTGATGAAATAAAAAAATTCTGTGGAATTGAAGAGTAAACGTGGTGAAATCCACGTTTTTTCTTTATAATGAAAAAAGAGGAGAACAACATGAATGCACACTTAAAACAACAAATCGTTGAGGCTGCAAAAAAATTAAATTGTCAATTTGAAATGAATAAAATGACATTTGAAAATGGCAATGAAGAAGGTACAATTGAATATTTTGATGGTGGTTTTTTAGAAATTAAAATTGTTAATAAAGAAACAGATTCCATTGATTTTTACCAACAAATAGAAATGTCTCATGAAGCAGAAATGATTGAAATCATGCAAGCCTTTTATAAGTATTTATATGAATTAGATCATCGACAAATGGTAGATGATCATCATATTAAGAAAGTTATTGGTAAAAAATGGGTATTTAAAGAAGGAGAAGAGGCTCGTTATCCTAATATTTTAGTAAGTTGTTCATCTGGTGCTAGTTCATCTTATTATGCTTATTTGATTTCATCTAGAATGATGGAATATGGAATTAAAATCAAAGCCGATGGCATTGATTATACAAGCATTCAAAATGTAGCTGATCAATACGATGTGATTTTCTTAGCTCCACAGGTTACTTATAAATTAAAAGAATTTAGAAAGTTATATGGAGAAAATAAAGTATATCCATTAAAAAGTTTGGAATATGCCACAGGCAATACAAATAGTATTGTTGAACATTTAATAAAAGAAGAGTAAGAGGTGCAATATGGGAATAATTTATAATGAAAAAGCTAAATCTTTTAAGCTGGATGCTGGAAATTCCAGCTATGTGATGCAAGTATTCGATAACAAGTTTTTAAGCCATATCTATTATGGTAAGCATGTTCCAGATACAGATATGAGTTATTTGTTGGGACCTATTTCTGGAGTAGCTCCATCTAAAGTACCTGGATTTGAAGTCATGGCAATGGATGCCTTACCATTTGAATATCCGGTTCCAGGATTAGGTGATTATCGTGATGCTTGCCTGGAAATCCAAACAAAAACTGGACATCGAGTTTGTGAATTAGAGTATGATTCATATTCTATTTATTCAGGAAAACCAAAATTAGATGGACTTCCTGCTACTTTTGGAAATGAAAAAGAATGCACAACGCTTGAAATTGTATGTAAGGATCCTTTATTAAATTTAGAAGTTGTATTGCGTTATACTGTTTTTGAAGAATTAAATGTTATTTGCCGAAGCAGTGTAATCAAAAATAAAGGTAGCGAAGAAATCTATTTAAAGTGCGCTTTGTCTGCATGTTTAGATGCTTCAGGCCAAGACTATGATGTTTTGAGTCTGCATGGAGCATGGGCAAAAGAATGTCAATTAACTCGTCAAAGTGTCAATGCCAATCGCGTGATTTCTGAAAGTTCACGTGGAGTAACCAGCGCGCAATCCTCTCCGTTTATGGCCTTGGTTTCTAAAGAAGTGAATGAAACGTGTGGAGATGTGTATGCAATGAATTTTGTATATTCAGGAAATTTCTATGCTTCTTGTGAAGCTGGACAATCCGGTAGTACACGAATGGTTATGGGGATTAATCCTAACAATTTTACATGGAAGTTAGAAGCAGACTCATTATTTGAAACACCAGAAGTGGTCATGGTTTATTCAAGTGAAGGATTAGGAGCTATGACACGCACTTTCCATGATTTATATAGAAACCATTTAATCCGTTGTCCATATGGAAATCAGGATCGTCCTATTTTAGTGAATAACTGGGAAGCAACATACTTTGATTTTAATGAAACGAAATTATTAGAACTCGCAACAGAAGCTTCGAAATGTGGTATTGAAATGCTGGTATTAGATGACGGTTGGTTTGGTGCTCGTTCCATTGATGATAGAGGACTGGGAGACTGGTATGTCAATGAAGACAAGATTAAAGGTGGTCTGGGAAAATTGACAAAGGATGTAAACGGGTTATCCATGAAATTTGGCTTATGGATTGAACCAGAAATGGTGAATCCAAATTCAGACTTGTACAGAGAACATCCAGACTGGGCTATCCAAATTCCAAACCGTACAGGTAAGCTTTCTAGGACTCAATATGTTCTAGACTGGTCAAGAAAAGAAGTTCGTGATTCTGTTTATGCACAAATTAAACATGTATTAGACAATGCACATGTTGAATATATTAAATGGGATATGAATCGCCATTTAACAGATTTAGGAAGTTATGATTTACCAAGCGACCGACAACAGGAGTTAAGCCATCGATATGTATTAGGGGTTTATGATATTATGAACCGTTTAATTACGGATTTCCCTGACTTATTATATGAAAACTGTTCGTCTGGTGGTGCTCGTTTTGATGCGGGTGTATTATATTATTCTCCACAAATTTGGGCTAGTGATGATACAGACGCCATAGAAAGAATCCGTATTCAGGCTGGAACATCTTTATGTTTCCCATTAAGCAGCATGGGTTCACACGTAAGTGCCGTTCCTAACCATCAAACAGGGCGTATAACACCTTTTGAAACAAGGGGAATTGTAGCTTTGTCAGGAACATTTGGTTATGAATTGGATGTCACAAAATTATCACAGGAAGAAAAAGACTTAATTAAAAAACAAACCAAGATGTTCCATAAATATAATCATTTAGTACGAAATGGTGATTTATATCGATTAAGTGATGTTTTCCACCCAGAAGATTATGCATGCTGGTCAGTGGTGTCAAAAGATAGAAGTGAAGCCTTGATAACATTTGTTCAAATTCATTCACGTCCTGGCTTCTTTGCAACGGGAACGAACATTAAACTGCAAGGCTTAGATCCAAATGCGAAATACTATGTAGAACAGCATGTTGGTGGAATTGAGCCAATTGGTACCGATTCTGAATCAGTAGGTGATCAGGAAAAACGCCAAGCTTCTGGTTTAGGAGGAATGGAATCGAATGGTGTACAGCAGATTTCAGGAGCTGCTCTAATGAATGGCGGATATGTGATTCAAAGAGTGCCTGGAGATTACACAGCTCAACTTCTACATTTCGTGCGTGTAAAGGAATAGAAATTCTTTTACTAAATTTAGTGATTTAAGTATTTTTAGTTTTTTATTATAATAAAGCTAATAAGTGCGAATTTATGCTTTTAAGGAGGAATGACTATGGGATTAATAAAAGCAGCATTGGGATCCGCTACAGGTGTTTTAGCTGATCAATGGAAGGAGTACTTCTATTGCGATGCTCTTCCAGAAGATGTTTTGGTTCGAAGAGGAAAAAAGAGAACTTCGTCTGGTTCACAAAACAAAGGAAATGATAATGTTATTTCAAATGGATCTGTAATTGCGGTTGCAGATGGACAATGCATGATTATTGTTGATAATGGAAAGGTAGTAGAAATCTGTGCTGAATCAGGTGAGTTCAAATACGATTCGTCAACAGAACCTTCTATTTTTACTGGTGATTTATCAAATACATTAAAAGAAATGCTACAGACTGGAATTAATCGTTTTACTTTTGGTGCGGATACAGGTAAAGACCAAAGAGTTTACTACTTCAATACAAAAGAAATCATGGGGAATAAGTATGGTACTCCATCTCCTGTTCCTTTTAGAGTTGTGGATACACAATTAAACTTTACACTAACAACTTCTATTCGTTGCTTTGGTGAATATTCTTATCGTATTGAAAATCCAGTTTTATTCTATACAAATGTATGTGGAAATGTAGAAGCCGATTATACTCGTGACAAAATTGATGGACAAATTAAATCTGAATTATTAACCGCTTTACAACCTGCATTTGGAAAAATTTCTCAACAAGGTATTCGTTATGATGAACTTCCTTTACATACAATGGAATTAGCGGATGCATTAAATGAAGTATTGTCTTCTAAATGGAGAGAATTAAGAGGAATTGCAGTTGTTTCCTTTGGTGTAAGCAGTGTGAAAGCACCAGAAGAAGATGAAGCAAGAATTAAAGATATGCAGACAGCTGCTGCATATGGTAGCAATGCTGCTATGATGGCTGGACGTATGGGAACAGCTACCGCAAATGCAATGGAAAGTGCAGCAAAAAATGAAGGCGGAGCAATGACGGGATTCATGGGAATGAATATGGCTCAACAAGCTGGAGGTGTGAATGTGAACCAAATGTATCAAATGGCACAACAACAGCCGGCTCAACAACCAGCTCAAGAAGGTTGGACTTGTACTTGTGGTCAAACAGGAAATACTGGAAAGTTCTGTTCTGCTTGTGGTAGTGCAAAACCAATTCCGAAAGCTGCTGCTGCAAGTGGATGGACATGCACAGAATGTGGAAGTGTAAATCAAGGTAAGTTCTGTCAAAATTGTGGTGCTAAAAAACCTGCAGGTGCTCCTCAATATAAGTGTGATAAATGTGGATGGATGCCAGAAGATCCTACAAACCCTCCTAAGTTCTGTCCAGAATGTGGGGATCCATTTGGGGATGAAGACATTGTTCAATAGGATTTACTAATTTTAGTGATTTTTAAACTCCGGATTTATCTTAAGATACACTTAAGATAAAAAAGGAGTTTTTATTATGGCATTATTTGGAAATTTATTCGATAAGAAAAACTGTGATATTTGCGGTAACGAAATTAAATTGTTAGGAAACCGTAAATTATCGGATGGAAATTTATGCAAGGACTGTGCGAGTAAGTTATCCCCATGGTTTAGTGAAAGAAAACAAAGTACAGTTGAAGAGATTCGTCAACAATTAGAGTATCGTGAAGCAAATAAAGATGCTGTAGCTGCTTTTAATGTGACTCGCACACTAGGTCAGGCTACAAAAGTTTTGTTGGATGAAGATAATATGAAATTCATTGTTACAAGTTCATCTAATTTTAGAAATTCAAACCCAGATGTTTTGGATTTCTCACAAGTAACAGGATGTAATGTGGATGTTCAAGAAAGTAAATCTGAAATTCGAAAGACATTACCAGATGGAAAACATGAAAGTTATAATCCAGCGCAATACAACTATAGTTATAACGTTTATGTAACAGTTTATGTCAATAATCCTTATTTCAGTGAAATGCGCTTTAAAGTCAACAATAATTCTATTGAAATTAAGAATCCTTATGTTTCTGAAAACAATAATATGTCTCATCCACAACAACCTCAGCAACAAGGTGGACCACAAGGTCGTCCAGGAATGCAAAATCAACAAAGACCGGGTATGCAACAAGGACAAAGACCAGGAATGCAAAATCAACAACGACCTGGTATGCAACAAGGACAAAGACCAGGAATGCAAAACCAACCACGACCTGGTATGCAAGGTGGTCCTATGGGCGGAATGCGAATGCAGGCATTTGTGCCAGACCCTCAAAGCAATACCGATTATGTAGAAGCAGAAAACATTGCTTATGAAATTAAGGAAGCATTAACACAAGTACGTGAAACAGGAAGAGAAGCCACTTATCAGGCTAATCAGCCAAAAGTAGCTGTTACATGTCCTTGGTGTGGAGCAACAACAATTCCTGATGCTAATGGATGTTGTGAATATTGTGGTGGTTCTTTGAACCAATAATAGGAGAAAGATATGAATAAATATGTAAAATTGATTATGGCAAGTGCCATGGCATTGTCTTTATGCGCTTGTGGTGGCTCAAGTAGTTCATCAAGTAGTACGACAACAACCTCAACAACGACAACCCCTAAAGCTGTTGCCAATATTGAACCATCCTCAATTGATCCAGGTAAGAATTATTCAAGAGAAGGTCTGACAAGTGATTTATGGTTCTCTTGGGGAAATGATGAAGATTACTTCTATTTAACTAGAGGAAACAAAGAATATTATCCATCTGGTTTTGGAATTTCATGGTACTACAACGGGGAAGAAGTATTAGATGATAGTTCTTATAACGAAATAGAGGATATGCACTTAGTGAGTACAGAAGGATCGAATTTGGAATTTGATTTAATCTTTATTGATACTTTCACAGCATACGATTCTGTGTCTGGGCAATACTATTCACGTGAAGGTTATTCATTGGATGATATAGAACCTATTTTCTATGATCAATATGTGGAAAGTGATAAAGGAAATAGCTTAGAATTCCATAGCGATTATACTGTTAATGAAGTTTGGTCAAAAACAGAGGGAACAGGTACTTGGTATGTATTGAATGCTACGCAAATTTCTTATACACCAGATGGAGATAATAATTCTTATTCATTTGATGTTTATCTAGATGATAATGGAAAGTTAGATTATATTGATTCCTTTGAAATGGGAACATATTATGTAGAATAGACTTAGGGAAAACCTAAGTCTTTTACTAATTAAAGACTATGAAAAAAAATATATTAATAACTTTTCTTTTATGCTTATTAACGGGTTGTACAACGGTTGCTGAAACAAGTGAACCAGAAGAAGAGATTGATTATGGCGATAAAACAGCAACCACAATTGGCTCAATAGAAGACATACAGGGAAACTGGGATGAAGGGTATCATTTCTTTTTGACCTTTGATGGAAATCAATTAACGATACGTGATTATACTAAAGCTGTCGTAATTGAAACGAGTGTTGCGTATAAAGAAAATGGAAGTCGAATTGATATCGAGTTAGAAGATAATGTTCTACATCGAGACTATAAAGGAAACCCTAATATGACCATTGATGAACTTTATACCAAAGATGGATACTTGCATTTGATTCAAAATTATACGATTACTGGCGTTGATCATTATGTTTTAGAAAAGACAGATAAAGGACCATTCGATGATCGAGAGATATTAGATGATGACTATTTAGATTCACTACAGGGAAGGTGGTATCTTGATGGATCAGATGAGGAATATCTAGAATTTAGTGGTAATCACTTATACTATAGTTTAGATGATATCTTAACTTTAATTGACAGCGAAATTCATGTCATTCGTTATGTTGGCTCAGACCGTATTTATATTATGCCTTATGATCTTACAAAGGATGATTTTGGAGCATATACAAAATTAACACTAGAAGAGGATGGTACTTTAACGGGCTATCAAATCGTAGATGATATGGATACATCCAAAGATGTGTTTAGAAAAGAAGATAAGTAAAAGTGAGTGAATCTCACTTTTTCTTTTAATGATTTTATATTTAGAAATGATAGGAAAAGTTTATAATAAGAGTATGACAAAAAAGACAATCTCTATTTATATTTTATCCTTTTTATTCTTATTGTTTTTAACGCTTCTAAGAATGATTTATGTTGATGGGCATCGTTTTTTAGAGGGATTCGTTATTATAGGATATCTTGGCTCCATTATTTTTTGGACCATAATGAATGAACATCGTATTATGCATTCTAAAATCAAGAAATATCTAAGATGGACTTCTATTTTAATGCTGTTTTGGATTATCGTACGCTTAATTAAGTATGATTTTATACCCACAGATATGGCTGTGATGACGCGTTTGTTATGGTATTGTTTCTATATCCCATTAACCTTGATACCTTTACTTTCTTTTTTCGCAACAAAATATATAGGGAGGGATAAGAATTATAGTTTACCTAAAAAATACTATATTCTTCAAATTGTATCCATTATATTGATTTCAGGCGTTCTTACCAATGAACTGCATCAAAAAGCCTTTGTTCTAGATAGTAGCTATCTTACCTCTTTTTATAATGGAAAATATACTTATGGTCCTATTTATTGGATGGTGGCTACATGGATATTGGTTTTGGTGATATTTATGTTAACGGGACTATATAAAAGTTGTCAGGTAAAAGAAACAAAACAAAGAATTTGGTTGCCAATTGCGATTGTTTTTGTCGGCATTTTTTATGCGGTTGGATATGCTTTGTTTCATGAATGGTTTCAAATTATGGAGATGACACCTACTTTTTGCTGGCTGATCATGATGGTGTGGGAAGGATGTATACAAAGCGGTTTGGTTCCATCCAATACAATGTATGAAGAAATGTTTTCCAATGCAACTTTATCTATGGAAATCACAAACGAAGAGTACGAAGAATGTATTTCATCTAAAAAAGGAATTCATCTGCCAGAATCCGTTTTGAGATATTCACAATCTGGAAATTATGCGATTGATCATCGAACAAATTTAAGAAATGCAGCTATTCATGGCGGCCATATGTTGTGGTTAGAAGATGTATTTACAATGAATAATCTTTTAAATGAATCACAAAAACTGCAAGATTATTTGTCTGAAAATAATGATTTGTTGGCAGCAGAAAATACTTTAAAGAAGAGATCGGAAAGAGTTCGTTTACAAAATGAAATCTATGATTTGGTTTTTGCAGCTATCAAAGATTCTGTTCGAGATTTAGAGACGATATTAAAATCCAGTCATACCAATGAGACCCTAAGCAAGGCAAGTGCGATAGGCGCTTATATTAAGCGAAGAAGCAATCTGGTATTACTTTCAAAAAATGACGGTGAAATCGATGCTTTTGAGTTAGAATTCTGCTTTCGAGAATCATTGGACTATTTAAAGCTGTCGAATACTTTGTGCTCTATGTCTAGTAAGTGCGAAGGAAAAATTTTATCATCATGGGCAGCATTAACTTATGATTTCTTTGAAAGAGTAGTGGAAAGTTTTCCTGATAGTTTATTAATTCATTTAGAAGTTGTCAAACACTCTATTTATTTAAGACTCGTATTAGAAAAAAAATTGGCACTTAACTTTGATGAGTTTATTCCAGCACATATTGAACAAAAAGAAGAAGAAGGAACTGTTTATGTCACATTTTCTTTGGAGGAAAAAGATCTATGAGCTATTTATTTATGATTCCTCCCGTTATTCGTCAAATTTTATTGTTAATATATCTAGTAGTATTACTGATTGAATGGATAATTATTACTTTATTCCTTTTAAGAAATACGGATGTAAAGACATTAATAACTGAATTTCTTTTATTCTTATTGAATTGTATTATTTTTAACTTATTGATTCAGGAGAATAAACTATTCTTTTTGGATGCATCTAATATTGAGCATAATACAGTAAGAGAGTATTGCGTGAGTTTTATATTGTTAGTCATTGTTTTATTTTCTTTATTCTTATTTGTTTTCCATTTCAATAAAGAATTTAGAAATGAAAACAATTCTATATCTATAGATTCTATTCGTGAAGCATTGGATACGATGGATGCGGGACTTTGTTTCTATCAAGAAAATGGTCTTCCAATTTTAATGAATCAGGTTATGGAAGATATTTCACAGCTGTTAATGGGGCAAGGCTTGCTGAATGGGAATACATTATGGGAATATATTGAAGCTTACCCGGATAAGATTGATGCCTTTAATCCGACCATTGTTTTATCCAATGGAAAAGTTTATACGTTCTTTAATCAATTAATCGAAGTGGAAAAGATGCCTGTTTATCAGCTGTTGGCAAGTGATGTAAGTGATATCCATCAATTAAATCAACAAATTCAGAATGATAATAAAAAATTAGAAAACATGAATCATCGACTTCGCTTGTATAACGATAATATGAGTGAGGTTACTAAAGAAGAAGAAATTCTATTATCTAAGGAAAAAATACATAAAGAATTAGGAGATGTTCTTTGGAATACGAAATTTTATTTAAACTCTGAATCAGATGTATATGATTTAGATGAACTATTAGAAATGTGGAATTTAACTGTTCGCTTGTTGAAAAATGAAATTAGTGTGGAGCAGTCTCAATCGATTACTTATTTATTGGATGCTGGTAGAGTGGTTGATATACAAGTCCATTTTGAGGGAAGTATTGTCAATTGGGATAATCAATCGATTAAGATTTTGAATATGGCAGTACGTGAGATTTTGTTTAGTATGAGTCAAACATCACAAAAGGATTTGTATATCCAAATTGAAGAAGGAACTTATTTTCATTTAATCAAAATATCTGGTGTTGATACCAAAGATGTTGCTCATCTGTTTTATGATTTAGAAGAAGAAATTGAAAAAATCGGAGGACGATATGAAATCTCTGATTCGATTAAACTTATTATCCCAAGAAATGGAGAATAGAAATGTATAATGTATTAGTTGTAGAAGATCAAACAATGCCTAGAAAATTGTTTGAATTATATATCAATGAGAGTGAAAATTATTCTTTAGCTTTTTCTATTGAATCGGCTGCAATGGCAGAAGTGTATTGCTTGAATCATCAAGTTGATTTAGTTTTAATGGATATTTGCACCGGTCTGCAAGAAAGTGGTTTAGAAGCAGCTTATCGAATAAAAAAACAGTTTCCTAATATTAAAATTATTATTGTTACTTCTATGCCAGAATATTCCTATATAGATCGTGCAAAAGAAATAGGGGTTGAAAGCTTCTGGTATAAAGAAATTTCTAAAGAACCTATTCTAGATTTAATGAATCGAACCATGGCAGGAGAATCCGTATACCCGGATAAATCACCAGAAATTCAAATTGGCTTGGCAAGTAGCAATGACTTTACTCTAAGAGAATTAGAAGTGTTAAAGGAATTGACAAGTGGTGATAGCGATACTGAAATTGCTCAGCGTTTAAATATGAGCGTTTGGACAGTTCGCTCTCATATTCGTCATTTATTAGACAAGACGGGTTTTGAATCCAGAACAAAGCTAGCTGTTGTGGCAAGAGAAAGTGGTCTTGTGATATTAGGCTATTAGATAAATGTTGTTTTAAATGAGTGTTTCATAAACGATTTTGATCATAAATAAGACAATAACCCCTAGTGTAATTGGTTTGGCAAAGGAACTCCCTTTAAAAACAAATAGGTGGGATCCAATAAAATTTCCTATCATGTTACAAATACCTGCACATATTCCTAAAGTAATCAAAACTTTACCGGACAATAAAAATACAGTTAAGGAAGTAATATTGGTTGTTAAGTTAATGGCTTTTGTTGTTCCGGCAGAAATATTTAAATCTAAATGACATATTCCTGTCAGCAACAACATTAAAAATGTACCTGTTCCTGGTCCGTATAATCCATCATAGATTCCTACGACTAAGGCTATCATAAAACACTGAATATATAATTTTGAATTCCACTGTAATTTATCACTTGTATCTTGTAAAGCGTTTCCTTTGATTATATACAATCCAATCAGAGGCAATAACACAATCATGATGCTTTTTAATACGTTTTCATCTAAATATAAAGAAATATTTGCACCTATATAGGCTCCTATTAAAGCGGCAATAATAGATGGAATACATAATTTCCATTTCATAAATCCCTTCTTGAAATAATAAATGGTGGAGATGGTAGTACCCATGCAAGAAGATAATTTATTAGTGGCAATGGAATTATGAGCAGGGATACCAGCTAACATATAAGCAGGTAAAGAAATCAATCCACCACCACCTGCAATGGAATCTACAAATCCAGCTAAAAAGACAAGAGGACATACCAATAAATATGTAATCATGTGTAATATCTTATCATAATTTTATGATATGATGTAGCTATGGAAATCATTGATTTAAATAATTGGAAAAGAAAAGAAATATACACACATTTTTCATATGGTTCAAATCCTTTTTATATGGTAAGTTTTAATGTGGATGCTTCAAATTTATAT
>R14__coassemble_1208_pt1 | contig 13588 bp, 9 predicted proteins | sample R14__metabat2_low_PE_009 | metagenome-assembled genome bin R14 | reverse complement strand
ATTATATGAACATTTGCCTCAATATTCGCATTCATTGAAATATTTCTTGAATAAGCCAATTCTTTAAAATCATTTATTTTTTCCTCTAACAAACTTGATAAATTCAGATCATCCATCGATATATTCGATTGTTCATCTAATTTAGCCATTGTTAGTAAATTTTGTGTCAATACACTCAGACGTTGAACCTGAGTCCGAATGTTTCTTGACCATTTTGTCTCTTCACTGTGAAGTTCTAGAGCCTCAGTATTTGTTTGAATAATAGCCAAAGGAGTCTTAATTTCATGACCAGCGTTGGTAATAAACTGCCTTTGTTTTTCGTAGTTGCGAGCAATAGGTTCAATTGCTTTTTTAGACAATCCCACAACCAAGGCCAGCATCAACATCCATACAATAAGGCCAACTAAAAATGATACCAATAAAATCCGCAATAAAGATTCATTTTGTGATTCTAAATCCAGAAAAATATAGCTTGTTCCTGTTACTGTTGCAACCGCTTGATACATGTAATGTTCAATTTTTCCGGAAGTATTATTACTGTTTAAAGCATTATATATATCTAATGCATCAGCAGCAGAAATAGAAGCTATACGATCTGTATCAATTTGCACAATCTGGCCATCATCATTCACTCTAATCACAAAAAATATAGCGGCCATTTGTTCATTTTGAGTAATACCAATATTCTCACGATCAAATCGTCTCTCCTGAGGAATTTCCACAAAAGGATCATCAAATAAATTATCCGCTTCTTCGTTAAAACCCTGATAATTCATTTGTTCATTTTGCGACAATTGATACAACAAATCCTCATTTTGTTGAGCGACATAAACAATATTGACAATATTAATGCTGCCAATTAAAACAACTAAAAGAATAGTAATCGCAAACATAGCGACCAAAATAAATCTCTTTTTTAAAGATTCAATCATTGTTTTAACTCCAATGTATAACCTAAATTTCTACGACTTCCAATTTGAACATTGGCATTGATTTTATCTAGACGTTTGCGCAAATAAGAAATATAAACCCAGACAATACCTAAATCTGCATCAGTATCATATCCCCAAATCTTTACCAATAAATCTTCACTAGACAAATAAATACCTTTATTTAACATCAATAGTTCCATCATTTGAAATTCCTGTTTAGGAAGAATTAAAGACCCTTCGTCTGTACTTAATTCATAATTTTTAAGATTTAAAGAAATATTACCAAATTGAAGAATATCTGGCGTATAGTCCTCACGACGTCTCAACATAGCTCTTACACGAGCTAATAATTCTTTCATTGAAAAAGGCTTTGCCAGATAATCATCCGCTCCTAAATCTAAACCTTGAATGCGATCTTCCACTTGTGATTTTGCACTTAAAAAAAGAATAGGCGTTTTATAACCTTCACTTCTTAGCGCTTTTAAAACATCAAAGCCATTCATTTTAGGCATCATAACATCCAAAATAATCCCATCATATTGCCCTGTTCTAGCATAATCTAAAGCCTCTTGTCCATCATATACGGCATCAACCGTATAATGATGATACTCTAAAATATCAACTACAGCTTCCGACATTGATTTTTCATCTTCTGCATATAATAACTTCATATTAATCACCATTTAAATTATAACACACACAACCTTAATCATGCCTAATAAGGCAAAAGAAAAAGGATAGATTTCTCTATCCTGATTTTCTAATTAAAATCATTCATAAGCCATGTTCTGTTCTGATTACTCAGTGACAGTCATTTATCTATGCATAAATGCATCCAATCCTTATTTCAATTCACTTAGATTGATTCCCCTACCAAATTTGGGTTTCTCGCTTGTGGGGTTTACCCGTTCCACCCAATATGTTTCCATATTGGCTCGTCTCTGTGGCACTTTTAAAGTCTTTATTCCATAGTTTCCCTTAGGAACAAAGAACAGCCGTCAGTTTCCTGCCTGGACTTATTGATTCATCCAGCACAAACACTACAATCATCGCAGATTGTGCGAGCATGGACTTTCCTCTAACAATTAACTTGCCAGCGACTGTCGAATGATTATTCTTGTCCAAATACAGCTTGTTCTAACTTCGCAATACGTTTTAAGATATCAACCATGTCACTATTTCCACTAGCGGCAGAAGAAGATAATTTTTCATTTAAGTTTTGATTTTCATTCTCTAAATCATAAATTTGTTGTTGAAGTTCTTTAATTTTTTCTTCATAACGAATGACTGCTTGAGATAATTCTTCTACTTTTTCATCATAAGTTTGATAATCTTCAATAATTTGATCTAAAAACTCATCGACTTCAATAGGAGCATATCCCTTTACATCAACGTGAAACTCTTTTTCATAAATTACTTGAGCTGATAAATTCATTTCTGACATAAACATTCCCCCGATTCCTTTATAATTATGCCTTTAAACATTTAAAAAATCAACTGTAATTTGAATGTACATTTGATTTCATATATAATAGAATCGATGAGCACTATCAAATACCCCAATGCTGTATCGCATCAATATGCCAGTACAGTCAGCGACCATCATTCTAGACGTGGAATGCGATTAGAAAATGACGTTAATGATTCAAACACATATTATCGAGATTGTGGCATTGCCCTGATCTATAAAAAACCAACACCCATTCAAATTGTCAAAGTAGATTATCCTTCTAGAAACAAAGCTAAGATTGTCGAAGCCTATTATAGAACGCCATCTACAACCGATTATAATGGTGTCTATAAGGGAAAGTACATTGATTTTGAAGCAAAAGAAACACGCAACAAAACACAATTTCCCTTATTTATGGTTCATCAGCATCAAATTGATCACTTAAAGAAAGTGAAGCAACATGGGGGTATAGGATTCTTTATTATTCGTTTTACAGAAAACAATAAAACATTCCTGGTCGATAGCCAACTGCTCATTAATGAAATTGAAACAACAGAAAAGAGTTTCATTCCCTACTCTTGGTTTGAAGAATGCGGGGAGATTATCCAAGAAGGGTTGTATCCACGACTTGCCTATTTAAAAGCCGTTGATACTGTATATTTTAAGGAGGATATTAAAAATGCCTAAAAAAGAAAAAAATACAGTTGAACCAAAGGATGCTGTAAAAAAGAAAAAGAGAAGAAAATTAGATATATGGAATAAGCTGGCTATTTGTATCTTAACTTGTTTCTTAGTTGGATGTATATCTGTCTTCTTTGTATTAGTTAATATCATCAATGATCCCGATGGAATGCGTTTTTCCGAAGATGGTCTAACCACTTTATCCAATTCTCGTATCTATGATACAAACGGAAATCTTGTTTATGAGTTTGGAGAAGAAATTCGTGAAGATATCACTTATGACCAACTTCCTCAAACCGTTATTGATGCATTCCTTTCAATTGAGGATTCACGTTTCTTTGATCATAATGGATTTGACTTACCACGTTTTATATCCGCCGCTATCAACAACTTGCAGAGTGGAGACTTCTCTCAAGGTGGTTCTACCATCACAATGCAGATGATTGACAATGCATTCACAAAAAACCAGGAAGAAAAGTTAATTGCTCAAGATGGTTCCATCAGTAAAATTGGACAAGTCAAATTAAAGATTCAAGAAATCTATTTGGCACTAATTGCTGAACAATCAATTGGGAAAGAAGAAATATTTGAATACTATGTTAACCGTATCTGGTTTGGATCAGGAAATAACACACGTGGTATACAAAAAGCTTCAAAATACTTCTTTAATAAAGATGTATCTCAATTAAACTTAAGTGAAGCTGCTTTCTTAGCTGGTTCAATCAACTCGCCATCTACATATAATCCTTTAGCGAATATGTATGATGCTGAAATAGACCACTTACAAGCTGCTACTGAAAGGCGTAATCAAACACTTGAATTAATGTATAACCATGGATACATATCCCAAGAAGAATATGATTTAGCAGCGAACACCGATTTATCCTATGCATTAAATTATGTACAGGAAACATCCACCGATCCAAATGAAGCTTATATCGATCAGGTTATAGATGAAGTTATTGAATTAACCGGACAAGATCCAGGAATCATTCCAATGGATATCTACACTGCTTTAAATACTGATGTGCAAAATCAATGTGATCAAATTTGTGCAGGTAATATTATCGCCTTCCCAGAAGATGCTTACGATATTGGATTTGCGGTATTAGATAATGATACAGGAGAAATCATTGCAGTAGGTCCAGGTCGTCGTTATCATACAGATGCAGTAAAGATCGATAACTCAACAGATAGAAAACAGCCAGGTTCTTCTATGAAACCACTGCTAGCTTATTGTTCAACATTTGACCTATTAGGATGGTCAACAGAGCATACCGTTAATGATAAGGCAGCCGATTACTTCCATACAGGAACAAACTTAAATAACTCAGATGGTTCTTACGCCGGTAATATTTCACTAGCCTATGCTCTAGGAGTTTCCAAGAACTGTCCAGCAGCAGCTGCTATGGTTGAATTAGTTGAACAAACTGGATATGACTATTGGATTGAGTTCTGTCGAAAGCTGGGCTACGATGAAGATGTTTGTGAAGAATTCGTAGAGCAATATGCTATCGGTGGTGCTAGTATGTATGCCTCCCCAATTCAGCAAGCAAGTGCTTATACAATATTCGCAAATAAAGGAAATCGAGTTGAGTCACATACAGTACGTAAAGTCATTCGTCGATCAGACAACCAGGAAACTGAAGGAAATACAGAAACCTATTCATTAATTTCTGAACAAGCAGCCTTCATGATGTCCTTCTTATTATATAAAGTTGTTTATGGAAACTACGGAAATATGAACGAAGCTCTTCAGTCATGGTACCCATCTTATGGTAAATCTGGTACTTCTGACTGGGGTACAGATGGACTTCAATATGGAATTCCTGCTTATACTTATAAAGATGAATGGTCTCTTGGTTATACATCTGATTTTACTGTCGCGGTATGGTCAGGCTTCACCGCTCAATATCAGCAACAAGGATATTATTTCTCTTTCTCCGAACTGCTGCAAGGTCAGGCCTTTGAGATTACGCACTACTTATTAGATTATTGTGCAACTTATGGAAACTATACAGACATTGCTGTTCCAGATGGTGTATCTAGTTATGGTAGTGGATACATTAAAACAGAATTTGCTGCACAAGGTGACACATCTAGTAGTAGTGATACTGAATCAACTGAAACAGATGAACAGACAGCTTGTGAATCAGCAGGTGGAAGTTGGGATGATGAAAGTTCTTCTTGTACATATCCTGAACAAGAAGAGGAAGAAAGTTATGAAGAAGAAACACAACCTGAACAACCACAAGAAGATCAAAGCGGAGAAACAGAAGCAGCTAGTGATGGTCAAATCGCAGCTGTTGTCTATTGGGATCCTACAAAGTTAATCTTAGGACTTACAAAATTATTAAATAGCTTATAAAAAATAGGAGAGCTTCAAATGAAGTTCTCCTTTTAACGTTTACGCCATATTTTTAATTTTTTTGCCTCTTCAATCAATTCCTCGCGAAAATCGGGATGAGCAATGGAAATCAATCTTTCTGCTCTTTCCCAGGATGCAGCTCCTTCCATATTAACTACCCCATATTCAGTCGCAATAAAATAAACTTGACTTCGTGGTGTTGTGATAATGTCACCACCAAATTTTGGGACTATACAGCTATGTTTTACACCATTTGCATCTGTAAATGTCGACTTTAAGCAGATAAAGGATTTTCCACCTCTAGAAATAGAAGCACCTTCTAGAAAATCCAGTTGTCCTCCTGTTCCGCTAATTTGTCTGGTTCCAACACTCTCAGCACTGACTTGTCCAAATAAATCAACACTGATACAGCTGTTAATGGAAACCATATTATCAATTTGACCTATAACATTCGGATTATTTACATATTCTAAAGGCAATGCAAGAACACTTGGATTATCATCCAACCATTCATACAAGTCAGGAGACCCTATCGCAAAGCCTAATACATTCTTTCCTTTGAACATTTGTTTTTCACTGTTTGTCAACTTTCCCGACATAAACAAATCTAAATAGGCATCTGTACAAAGCTCAGTATGCATTCCTAAATTTTTTAAATCTGATTGAGCCAATAAAGACCCAACAGCATCTGACATGCCTCCAATGCCAATTTGAATCGTAGAACCATCCACAATATATGGAAGAATATTTTGGGCAATCTTTTTATCAATCTCTGTTGGTTGATGTCGAGCTCTTTTCGTAAAGGGTTCATGCTTTCCTTCAACAATATAATCCACTTCAGAAATATGAATACAGTCATCAAACCCGCCACGAACTTTTGGAAGATTTTCATTAATTTCTAAAATAACAGTCTTTGCTTGTCTAAGTATTTCTCCACTCGTTCCTGTATGCACAGAAAAACTAAAATACCCGTGTTTATCCATTGGAGTAACAGAAACCATTGCCACATCCACATCAATAAAGAAATGGTAATAAGCTGTTAGATTATGAAACACCATCGGAGTAAAATAACATCTTCCTTTATCCGACAACTTACGCTCATATGACGAACAATGCCAGGTATGATAAATAAAGTGTTCTTGATTGGGATCACATTCTACAACATGAATAGGTCCTTCTAAAAGTGCACCTCGTATTTTTACATCTTTTAATTCTTCTTTGCGATTCGACAAAGCTTTGTCTAATAAAATGGGTTTAGCTAAAGCTGCCCCATAATCTACCCAATCTCCACTTTTAATTGCCTTTACAGCTTCTTGTGGTGTTCTTAGTTTTCTATTATATTCTTCTCGATAATCTTCATAGTAGTCCATAATGGATTCTCCTTGTATCTTCATTTTAGCACAAGAATAAAAAAACTAAGAACTCAATTGAGCTCTTAGTCATTTTCCTTAAGACGAATAATATATCTTGTTGAAGTCGATGCCCCTTCTGGAGCTCCAGAGAACGCTTCTAATTCATTATTATAATCAATCATGGCATTTAATGTATCTACTAATAAATTTACTTCGTCCACAGTTAAATCTACTTCACTTTGAAGTTCTCCCATACCTTCTGTAGTGAATTCAGAAGAACCTTCATATAGACTTTGAGCACCTTCGTTTAAAGTTGTGAATGCTTCTGCCAATTCCTTTAAGCCATCTGCCATTTCATAGAAAGTTTGTTGTTGAGAGGCTAATTGGGAAGTACCCTCTGCTAATTGTTGAGAACCAGTTGTTAAAGCTGTATTATTATTTACTAATTGTTCACTACCATGATTTAATGCTGTTGCAAGTTGTGATGCACTTGTAGCAATATATTGAAGATTGGCTGCTAATCCATTTTCACCAGATACACCTTTATTTAATTGTTGAGCTCCTGCATATAACTTGGCAACTCCCTCTTTTAAAGCCTTAATATTATCTTTACTCAATCCCATATTATCCATACCTTCACTTGTTTGTTTTAGTATGGTCTCTAATGTAGAAATAATTGCGAAGGCCCCAGGATTTTCTTGATCTGTACTATTTAAATAAGTATCTAAAGATGTAAGTTGTTCACTGGCATCTTCCATGGCTTTATTCATATCAGAATCTTCATCATTTAATTCTTTATTAATACCAGTAATAATTTGTGATAATGTAGTTTCTAATGTTTCCAATGATTTTAAATCATCTAAAGTATCAATATGTTCAAATGCAGATAATACTGTTGTATCAATAGAATTCAATTGTGATTGCAACGATGTAATTTGTGCATTAATAGCACTTCTTTGTGAACCATCTGGATCATTTGTATCATTTAATGCATTTAATGAAGTTTGTAAAGCTGAAATAGAAGCATTTAATGAGTTAACCTCACTTGTTTTAGCACTATTGACGGCTTCAATTTGGCTATTAATTGCATCAATTTGAGAATTAATAGATGCTACCTTTTCTTTATCTTTAGAAATTAATCCTTCATCATATTGAACCGTTTGATCAATTCCAGATAATACTGTTTGAAGTTGTGTAATAGCTGTATTTAAAGATTCCATTGATTTTTTAGCTGTTTCTAAATCCGTTGATAAATCACTCATAGCTTCTTTTGAATCTGTTAAGATGTTATTTAGAGCCGTTAATTGTGCTTTGGAAGCAGCAATAGCTTGATTTAAACTATCAATAGAATCTTCGTTTAAATCCTTAACCTGCTTATTTAACTGTTCTAATCCACTTTCTAATGAAGCTACAGCATTTACTAAACTTGTTGTACTTGTCTTATCTGATACAGATGTATTCATTGTTGATAATCCACTTGCTAATGTATTTAAGTTCTTATTTCCATCATTTAATGAACTTACACCAGCAGTATAAGATAATAATCCTGCATTTAGTGATTGCATTCCATCATTTAAAGTTACAACACTATCTCCTAATACTTTGATCTGTGGATAAGCACTTGTAAGTGGTTCTGCTTCTGTTTTTAATGTTTCTGTCCCTTCAGCTAATTGACTAGCTCCATCTGTAATTTGTTGAGAATATGAAACGAGTGTTGAAATTCCACTTGTTAACTCTGAAATAGAATCTACTTCTGTAATCTTTGTTAAGTCAAAATCACTAGACATAGCTATCATAATAGAACCTTTTTCATAGTTCTTTACATCAGCTTCAATTTCAATTTCATCGGATAAATCTAATTTATCACTGACTTCATCCATATCTAACTCTTTTAATGTTTCTGTAAGTCCTGGTACAGTCGCAAAAACGACAACAGAGCTTTCTCCATCGGTTGAACTCTTTCCTTGTGAGCACTTAATATTAGATGTTGTAGAATCATCAAATGTGATAATTCCACCTGCTAAATAACCTGGATGGATATCCACTGTTCTTCCATCAATAACTTCTGTTTTTGTTTGAGTGTTTGTAAAAGATACAGTCATTTTCAAATGCCCGGATGCACCATCCAACTTATCTGCACTTACTTCTTTTCCATCTAAATAGTAATGAATAGAAACACTAACTGGTAATGTCTCTGTTGAGTTTCCTTGATAATAGATATCTGTTTCATCACTATTCCAAGTATATGTACTACCATTAACTTCTGGTTGTTCATCTCCTTTTGTATTTTTTACATCTGTAAGATTTAGATTTTCAGAAACATTATGAATTCCATCTCCATCATGTAATTGATCCGATACGATGATTTCATTTACACTACCATCATCATTTAATGTGGCATAAACATTTTCTGTTTTTTCTGTTGGATTGTTATCTTCTTCTGAAGCAAACACTGGTAATTGAACCATAGATGCTGACATTGCTACAGCTAAAGCCGTAACTCCTACTTTTTTTAATTTATTGTTCATATATTCACCTTTCTAATATATAGTAAGTCCAAACTAACTATTACTCATAATAAACTAATTATGCTTTCTTTTCTACCTTTGGCCATTTTTTTGTTGTTTTAGAAACAATGTTGTTCATTAAAATCAACAATGATGGAAGTACTGTTAATATAACAACTGCTGAAATGACAGCCCCTCTGGCTAGTAATAGACATAATCCACTGACTAAATCCATGATAGATAAGAAATAAACACCCATACATGCGGCAAAGAAACATAAAGCACTTGTGATAATTGAAGTCGATGATTTTTGAATCGCAATCGTTATTGCTTCTTTTACATCATGTCCATTTTCTAATTCTTCTCTAAATCTCGTTGTTAATAAAATCGCATAATCGACACACGCACCTAATTGAATCGTTCCAATAACAATTCCAGCAATGAATGATAATACATTTCCTGTAAAGAATGGAATACCCATATTAATAGAAATCGCAAACTCTATAGATGCTACCAACAATACAGGAAGGGAAATAGATTTAAAGGTAATCAATATAATGATAAATATCGCAATGACAGATACAACGTTGACCATTGTAAAGTCTCGATCACATGTTGTCATTAAATCCCTTACCAAGCTTCCTTCACCAGCAATCTTTCCATTTTCATCATATTGATGAATTATGTCATCAATCGCATCTAATTGTGTATTTAATTCATCAGTAGCTGCTTTATAATCACTATTTACAACAAAAACTTCATACCCTCCATTGTATAAAACATTCTTTAATGAACTTGGTAAGAATTCCTTTACAAATGTAGGCCCAATGTATTTTTCTAATGCGATTACATTCGTGATTCCATCTAAATCTTCAATTTGATTAATAATATCTTTAACTTCTTTTGTTTCTAATTCGTCACTTATCAAAACAAAATGAGTCGTTGTCATATTAAATTTTTCTTTTAACTGTGTTGTTCCCGTAACCGAAGCGAAGGATTTAGGCATATTTGAAACCAAATCATAATAAGTAGATGTATGATTTTCTCCATATACAAACAAAGCAAATAATCCAACAAAAGCAACTAATATAACTTTATAAAATTTTGTAACTAATTTAGGTAAAAATTTAATTTCCCGAATTAATACTGGATGCTTGTATTTATCAATCAAACGATCAAACAACATTAATAAACTAGGTAAAATTAAAATGGTTGAAATAACACCTAAAATAACACCTTTCGCCATAACAATTCCAATATCTTTACCAAGCGTTAACTGCATAGCACATAACGCCAAGAAACCAGCAATGGTTGTGATAGATGAACTTGTGATTGATGTAAATGTTGCCACAATCGCATTGGACATGGCTTGCTCCGCTGGTAAATCTTTTCTCTTCTCTTCTTGATATCTATGAAGTAGGAAAATAGAATAATCCAATGTAACTCCTAACTGTAATACAGCAGCTAACGCTTTGGTGATATAGGATATTTCTCCTAAAAAGAAATTTGTTCCAAAGTTATATACAATTGGGAAAACAATTCCCAATAAAAAAACAAAAGGAGCTACAGTTGATTCCAGGCCTAAGAATAAAACAACTAAGCATAGCACCACAGCCAACGCGACATAAACTGGTGTGTCTTTTTCTGTTAAGTCCTTTACATCTTCATTAATGGCTGATATACCACCTAAATAACACTCTTCATCAGCATATTTTTTGATTTCCGATATGGCATTCATGGTCCTTTGAGAAGCTGTACCTTCTTCAAAGGTAATGATCATCATTGTTGCATCATCAGAATATAAAACCTTCTGCAAGCTTTCTGGTAGAGCTTCTTTAGGAACGCTGATATCTAATAAATCATCTCTCCATAGTACCGTTTCTACTCCGTCTATTTTTTCAATTTCTTTTTCCAACTTAACAACTTGTTTGTCTGACATTCCATTCACTACAAGCATATTAACACTAGCCAGATTAAAATCTTTATCCAATATATCCTGAGCAATCATAGATTCACAATCTTTTGGCAAATAGGATAATAAGTCATAATTGATTTCTGTACTAAAATATCCAAATGCGCTTGGAATCAATAATAAAACTGCCACAATCAATATTATATTTCTATATTTAACGATAAAGTTCGCTAATTTATTCATGTTACTCCCTCCTAACATGAAGGAGTATAGTACAAAAATGACTCTTAGTCAATCTTAAAATGACTTAAAGTCAATTTATTTATGAATTTTTATATATTTTAGTCATTTTTTATATAAAATACTTCACATTTTCAAATTTTTATCCTTTAATAAAGATATGAAATCAAAAGTATTGGAAAACAAAAAGATAAAAGAAGAGAAATTAATGAACAGTGCTTTGGAACTATTCTCAGAAAAAGACATTCAAGATGTTACAATTCAAGATATTGTCAATAAAGCTGGGGTAGCAAAAGGAACCTTCTATTTATACTTTAAGGATAAGTATCAAATACAGAATGCATTGATTCATAAAGAATCTACTAAATTATTCAAAGAAGCCCGCAATAAATGTAATGAAAGCCAGATTACAGATTTCATTGAAAAGACTCTTTTTATGATTGATCAGGTTCTATTAACATTAGAATCCAATCCTTTTATGCTTCGTTTCATTAAGAGAAGTCTGTCCTGGGGCGTTTTTCAAAATCAAATTAATGCTGTGATGGATGAAAATGAATTTAATATATTAGAAGAATTCAGAAAGGATACCATAGCGTCAAACTATCACTTTGATAATCCAGACATTACTTTATATCTCATTATTGAAATGGTAGGAAGTACGTGCTATACATCCATTATGTATAATCAGCCCACATCTATTCATAATTTAAAACCTTATTTATACGATGCGATTCGCGCTATTTTACAACAAGGAAAAATTGAGTAAAACTCAATTTTTTATTTTCATTTTTCTAAAATGAACTACAATAACAGAGGAAGTGATTTTTATGTTTGATATAGAATATTTAAAGAAAACAATCTTCGCTTTATTCACTATCGATTCTCCTAGCGGATATACAAGCAAAGCAACAGAATTTATTCGTAAAGAAGTTAATGAATTAGGATATGCTTCATCTTACAACAACAAAGGGAATCTAATAGTTGAAATTCCTGGAAATGATGGTGTCGTCTATGGATTAGGATGCCATGTAGACACTTTAGGATTAATGGTTCGCTCAATCGAAAACAACGGAATGCTCGCATTTGAAAAAATTGGTGGTCCTATTCTTCCAACATTAGATGGAGAATATTGTAAAGTACTAACAAAAGAAGGAAAAATTTATACAGGCACTATTCTTTCTAAATCTCCTTCTAGTCATGTATATCCAGATGCAAAAACAAGAGTTCGAGATGAAGAAAATATGGAAATTCGTTTGGATGAGGTAATTTACACTAAAGAGGATACAAAAAAATTAGGAATCCAGACTGGAGATTATATTTTTATCGACCCAAAAACAACCATAACAGATAGCGGATTTATAAAATCAAGATTTCTTGACGATAAAATTAGTTGCTGTTTAATTTTATGTTTATTGAAATACTTCAAAGAAAATCACATTGTTCCAAATCATACCTATAAAATTATATTTTCCACTTATGAAGAAGTTGGACATGGATGTGCTTCTATCGACCAGGATATTATCCAATTTTTGTCAGTCGATATGGGATGTATAGGATTGGATTTAAACTGCACAGAACAAGAAGTTTCTATTTGTGTCAAAGATTCTAGTGGTCCCTATGATTATCAAATTGTTTTAGAACTAATGCAATTATCAAAAGAAAACAATATCAACTATGCTGCCGATATCTATCCTAAATACAGTTCAGATGCTTCCGCTGCTTTAAGAGGTGGCAACAATATTCGTGCCGGATTAATTGGACCAGGTATTCATGCAAGTCACGGTATGGAAAGAACACATATAGACGGAGTTTTAAACACAATGAAATTATTATATCTATATATGACAAAAACAGCCTAAATGGCTGTTTTTATCAATCGCTTTGCTTTTCTTTCTACCCAGAAAATTTATTCATGATACATATCTCTAATGCACTAGATTAATGCTCAAATAATTTGCTCTTTTAATAAATTCATCTACTGTGATGTTCATTTGATTAGATGCACATTCAATCGTAATTAAATTCTGCTGAACTAATGAAACTAAAGTTTTTAATTGGCCTTCCTGTTTTCCTAAATCAATTCCCTCTAACTTTCTTTGTTGACCATATTGTTCTACTAATTCACACATCTCTTTTTCTCCTCCTT
>R14__coassemble_1199_pt1 | contig 13630 bp, 13 predicted proteins | sample R14__metabat2_low_PE_009 | metagenome-assembled genome bin R14 | reverse complement strand
ACCCGGGACATTTTCCCAAGATAACACTTGAGACATTATCACAAGATAGCCACAAAGAACAAAACTATTTTCAAGAAAAACTTAAAAAAGGAGTCACTATCGAGTATAATATATTTTGTGGGAGGAATGTGTATGAAAATATTGCTTGGATTAAGTGGTGGAGTGGATAGTGCTATCGCAGCGTATTTATTAAAAGAACAAGGATATGATGTGACTTGTTGTTTTATGCGTAACTGGGATGCATATGCCAATAACGATATTGCCGGCAATCCAACCATTTTAGATGATACATGTCCTCAAGAACAAGATTATATGGATGCTTTAGCTGTCGCTAAACATCTTGATTTAGAATTATTACGCGTTGATTTCATTAAAGAATACTGGGATTATGTCTTTAAAACATTCTTAAGCGAATACGAAAAGGGAAGAACACCCAATCCAGATATTCTGTGTAATAAATATATTAAATTCGATTCTTTCTTTCACTATGCACTTGATCATGGTTTTGATGTTGTCGCAACAGGTCACTATGCATCCACGACAAAAATTGAAGGGTTCAATTACTTAACACGGGCATTGGATAAAAACAAAGATCAAACCTATTTTTTATGTCAGGTAAGCAGTGATGCGATTCAAAAGACAATGTTTCCATTGGGTAACCTGACAAAACCAGAAGTACGCAAGTATGCAGCGGATTTGAATCTAGAAAGTGTTGCCACAAAGAAAGATAGTACCGGTATTTGTTTTATTGGAGAAAGAGATTTCCGTAAGTTTTTGACAAATTATTTACCATCCAAAGATGGAGATATTGTAGATATTGACACTGGAGAAGTTGTAGGAAGACATATTGGTGTCTTGTACTATACCATTGGTCAAAGAAAAGGATTAAATATAGATCATAAAGTAGGCCCTTGGTTTGTTGTGGGAAAAGATGTTAAAGAGAACATATTATTCGTTTGCCACCATACTCATCAAGAATGGCTACAATCGGATTCTTGCCTGGTAAAAGATGTGAACTGGCTAATTCCCGAAAGTTATCCTTTACCTAAACGATGCACGGCTAAGTTTCGTTATCGCCAACCTGACCAAAAAATTCGTTTGAAGAAACTGGATGATACAACGGTTTTACTAACATACCCACAAAAAATATCTTCGGTAACCTGTGGTCAAGAAGCTGTTTTCTATGATGGACAGGTCTGCATGGGTGGAGGCGTTATTGAAGAAGTCTATATTGGTAAAGACGATTTAAATCAAAAGATTATTGAAGCCTATAAGGAGAAGAAAAAGGATGGAAAAGCTTAGAGCCAAGCTTGAATACATTATTTTCGAAAACAAACAGAACCACTATTTAGTTGGTTCTTTTTCTGATGTTGAAACCTATCATATTTTTACTGCATCTGGAAATGTAGTCGATCCGCAAGAAGATATGGATTATGACTTAGAGGGGGATTATGTTCAACATCCAAAATACGGAAAACAATTTCAAATCACATCCGCTTCTAAAGTATTACCTACACAAGAAAAAGCAATTATTCGTTTTCTTTGCTCTGATCAATTCAGTGGAATTGGGAAAAAAACAGCCCAATCAATTTATGATGCACTAGGAGAGGATTGTTTAGAACAGATTAGTCAGGATGCATCTGTCTTGTATCAAATTCCTTCTTTAAATCAGAAGAAAATAGATTGTATTGAAAAAGGAATCAAAGATTTTAAAGGATTTAATGAAACCTATTTTCAATTAATGAAAATGGGATTAAGTGATTCGAAAATAGCGCTTTTAGAAGCAAAATATAAAAATGTTATGGAAGTAATCGAAAAGAACTGCTTTCAACCCTACTATGAAATTAATGGCTTTGGATATAAGTCATCTGTGCTACTGGCCAATCAATTGGGGATGGAACCAATGGATGAAAGAAGACAAGATGCATATGTTTATAATCTTTGTAGAGAACTGGCAATGGCTTCAGGGAATACATACTTGACATGGGCGAATGTTTTAGAATCCGCAAATGGATTATCCCAAGAATTTGTGACAGAAACCCTTGCTCGTTTACAAGAAGAAGGGTATCTTTACGTCATTGAAAATCGCGTCTATCCTTTTAGCCTGTATGAAGATGAAATGTCCATAGCTGAAATTGTGAATGAACATATATTTGATGTAGAAAAAATTGAGGATTCCATCATTGAATCCAAGATTCATGAAGTCGAATTTGCGTACAATATAGAATATGACGACAAACAAAAAGATGCATTCTACTCTTTTTTTCATACTTCCTTTTCTATATTGAATGGAGGACCAGGAACAGGAAAAACAACGATTGTTCGTGGCATTTTAAAAATTTGTAAGTCTTTATTTCCAGAAAGTCGTATTCAATTATGTGCCCCAACAGGTCGAGCTAGTAAACGCTTATCCCAGTTAAGCGATTGTGATTCTAGAACCATTCACTCTTTGCTGCAATGGGATTTGGAATCCAATACCTTTGGCAAGAATGAGGATGAACCACTAGACTGTGACTTTTTAATCATTGATGAATTCAGTATGGTAGATACTCATTTATTCGCGGCCTTATTAAAAGCTTTACCTTTACATTGTCGAATTCTCATTATTGGAGATGAAAATCAGTTGGAAAGTGTAGGACCTGGAAAAGTCTTTGAAGATTTAATTGAATCCAATTTAATTCCCGTTGTTCATTTAGATAAGATCTTTCGTCAAAAAAATGGTTCTGGTATTGTATCATTAGCTCAACAAATTCGTCATGATGAAGCCTGTACTTTTGAAGATGGTGTGGAATTTCTTGAAATAGAAGGAGTAGAACTAGTTGAACAAGTCAAATATTTATCAAAAGAATTTGATTTAGATACTATGCAGATATTGGCTCCTATGTATAAAGGAATTGCGGGCATTGATGCTTTAAATGCGACAATGCAGGAAATCCATAATCCTAAATCAAAAGATAAAAAAGAATTAAAAGTCGGAACCACTATCTTTAGAGAAAATGATAAAGTCATGTTGTTGAAAAATATGCCAGACGACAATGTTTATAATGGCGATATAGGATGGATATCTTCTATCGCAAAATCAAAAGAAGGAACATCCATTGAAGTTGATTTCAAAGATCACTATGTAGAATTTACGAATGATTTTTTATACTATCTAACTCATGCCTATTGTATTTCTGTTCATAAATCACAAGGATCGGAATACGATACGGTATTTATGGTCGTTGATCGAAGCGGTTCCTATATGCTGGAAAAACGATTAATTTATACTGGAATTTCCAGAGCCAAGAAAAAATTGTTTATTTTAGGAAATAAGATGTTGTTTGAAAGACAAGTTAAATTACGACAAAAACGAATTCGTCAAACGTCTTTGAAACAATATTTAATAGAAAAGAGTGGATATCATGATACGAAATATTAAGAAAGATGAAACCTTTCTATCTCAAAAAAGTACACCTTGTACCAAGATGGATCTAAACATTGCCAGGGATTTAGAGGATACCTTGAATGCTTATAAAAAAGTATGTGTTGGTATGGCCGCCAATATGATTGGTTATAAAAAGAATATGATCATTGTCAATGTAGGTTTATTTAATTTAGTGATGATCAATCCGAAATATATAAAGAGAAAAGGAAAGTATGAAACCAAAGAGGGCTGTTTATCCTTAACAGGTCAAAGAGATTGTATTCGATATAAGGAAATTGAAGTCGAATACCTGGATACATCTTTTCAAAAACATAAGCAGTCATTTAGTGGATTTACGGCACAGATTGTGCAACATGAAATGGACCACTTAGAAGGGATTTTAATATGAACTTTGGTAAACATTATCGCTCTCTTCGTTTTCAAATGGGTGTACGGATTCTGATTTTTTCTCTTTTATTTATGGCTACTTCCATTAGTATTTCCTATCATCTTTTTAAAGAAGAATTCTATGAAGATTTTTATAGTGACAATACAACCAATTCCATCATTATGAGTGAATCGGTTAGTAAAAGTAAAGTAATGGAATTAAGCAATGCCGTACAAATTTGTTACAGCCATGCTTTAGAAGATGGTGTAGAAATGAATTCTAAAGAGTACTATGCCTATTTTGAAGAAGTAGAAGCAAGCTCTGTCTTTGATAAGCTACAGTCAAATGTTGAATCTTACTATGAAACATTCAATGATTATGGTGTCTGTTATGGTTTTTTTGATTTAGAAAACAATCGTTTTATTTCAATCACTGCCAAAGATTATTATGAAGAAGATTGTCTCGGTTATTGTATGCAGTTAACACAAGAAGAAATGGATAGTATATTGAATACTACGCAGAGTGGAACAAATCCATATGTGATTGAAGAATTCAGTGGAAAAAAATTATACTCCTTTTTTAATCCTGTTAACTATCATGGAGAAACGATAGCTTATGCTTCGGTATCCAATACCGATACAGCTCTAAAAAAGAAATGTTCCAACCTTCATTTTCATCTAGTTGAAATCCTTTCTTTATTGACAATTGCGCTATTGGCTATTTTTGTCTTCTTTGTGGACCACTCACTGGTTAAACCATTGCACAAAATTATTGAAGCAACGAAATCTTTTGTTTCAAGAGATAATAAAAGCATTGAAGTTCAAAATGATTTAGTCATTACACAGAAAAATGAGATTGGAGAACTTTATGATTCCATTAAGTCTATGGAATCCGATATACAAACCTACATTCAAAACATTGAAAAGGAAACAAAAGATAGAGAAAGAATCGCAACCGAATTATATCTAGCGGAACAAATTCAAAAAGCCGTTTTACCAACGAATTTCATCCATAATGAAAAGTTAGATATGTATGCCTATATGGATCCAGCTAGAGAAGTAGGTGGAGACTTCTATGATTTCTTCTATTTAGATGAGGATCATCTTGTTTTAGAAATTGCTGATGTATCGGGAAAAGGAATGCCGGCAGCCATGGTGATGACTTCAACAATGTCATTAATCAAAAGTAATCTTCGCAATGGCTTATCACCAAAAGAAGCCATAAGTGCGGTGAATAAACAAACTTGTACATCGGATATTGCCGATATGTTTATTACAGTATGGTTGGGAATTCTTGAAGTATCAACGGGTCATTTAGTGGCATGTAATGCGGGGCATGAATATCCAATGCTTCAGCAGGCAAATGGTCAATTTGAAATTTATAAAGATAAACATAATTTAGTAATCGGTGCTATGGAAGATGTTGCTTATACAGAATATGAATTAAATCTTACACCACAAAGTACACTCTTTGTTTATACAGATGGAATACCAGAAGCAACCAACAGAGAAAATGAACAATATGGAATGAATCGCTTGTTGGAGGCTTTAAACAATAAAAAGGTAAGTGATACGCAAACTTTGGTTGGAAATGTGTTCGAATCATTGACAAACTTTGTGGATGGTGCTGAACAATTTGATGACATTACGATGTTGTGTATTAGCTATAAGTAGAAAGGAATTTAGGATGAAAATCATTGTATTAGATTTTGGTGGTTCGTTTATTAAATATGGTTTAATGGAAGGAAATCATGAATTAAGAATGAATGATAAAACGCCAACTCCATTGGACTCTATAGATAATTTATATGCTTCCATAGATTTTATTATCAAAAAACTGGGAAAAGCAGATGGAATGGCTATTAGTATGCCAGGTGCCATTGATTCAGATAATGGAATTGTATATACGGCTGGTGCATTGGATAAAATTCTTGTAAAGGGAGAATGGGCAAGTGTTCTAGAAGAAAGATATGGTATGAAGGTATGGCTTGGAAACGATGCCAAATGTGCAGCACTGGCAGAAGTAGGATATGGTGTGTTAAGCGATGTAGATGATTCCGTTGCCATTATTTTAGGAACGGCTGTTGGAGGCGCAATTATTCAAAATAAAAAAGTTCTGCAAGGAAAACACTTTGCTGCTGGTGAAGTCTCTAATTTACGTATCAATCAGGATGATCCGTATAAACACTCTGGTATATGGGCTTTATATGGAGGAAAGTTTGGTTTAAGACAAGCGTATCAAAAAGAATATGAAACAAGTGAAACTCCAAGTGGTGAGGAAATCTTTGAACTTGCCAATAAAGGGGAGGAAAAAGGATTAAATGTGATTAGCCAGTATGCGAAATGGATTGCGATTCAATTATATAATATCCAGGTCATTGTGGATGCTCAAAAAATTGCGATTGGTGGAGGGGTATCGGCCCAGCCTTTATTAATTGAAAAGATTAATGAAGAATTTGATAAAGTATACAATTCTTTAAATACACCTATTTATCGTCTACCTATTGTGGCGTGTCAATACCGTAATGATGCCAATTTGATTGGTGCTTATTATGGATGGATGACAAAGTATCAAAAATAATTGAATTTTAAAAACGTGAGTGCTAAAATCATTTATGTTCAGCAATGAAGAAGATAAGTACATTTTAAAATGGAAAATTAGAGATGAAGTGGTTGGTGAAAACTTCACAAAGGTTAAAATGGAAGCTACTTTGGAGCAGAAATCGTAATTCGGCGATAACGAGAATTAAGGTGCATCTATTATAGATGAACTAGGATGGTACCGCGTATAATACGTTCCTAGAGTTAGGAACGTTTTTTTATTGGAGGAAAAGACATGAAACAATTAACAGGAAATCAAGTACGTCAAATGTTTTTGGATTATTTTGAATCCAAAGGACACATGATTGAACCCGGAGCAAGCTTAGTTCCTAATAATGATCCAACTTTGTTGTGGATCAATGCCGGTGTTGCTGCTTTAAAAAAATACTTTGATGGGTCTGAAACCCCAAAGTGCAATCGTATCTGTAATGCACAAAAGAGCATTCGTACCAATGACATTGAAAATGTAGGAAAGACAGCTCGTCACCATACATTCTTTGAAATGTTAGGGAATTTCTCTATTGGTGATTATTTTAAAGAAGAAGCCATTCCATTTGCTTGGGAGTTTCTAACATCGCCAGACTGGATGGGAATTGATAAAGAAAAATTATATGTAACAGTTTATACAGATGATGAAGATGCTTACCGTATCTGGACTGAAGTATGTAAAGTCGATCCATCACATATCTTAAAGACAAAAGAAAACTTCTGGGAAATTGGAAAAGGACCTGGAGGACCTGACAGCGAAATCTTCTTTGATAGAGGAGAAAAATACGATCCTGAAGGATTGGGTGAAAAGCTATTCTTTGAAGAATTAGAAAACGATCGTTATATTGAGGTTTGGAATGTTGTTTTCTCACAATATGATTGTGACCCTGAAAATCTAGATCGTAAAGAATATAAAGAATTACCTCATAAAAATATTGATACAGGTATGGGTCTGGAAAGATTGGTTGCCTTGATACAAGATGGAGAAACCAACTTCGATACGGATTTATTCTTGCCAATTATTCATGCCACAGAAGCTATGTCAAAATATCCATATGATGGTGAATATAAGATGGCCTACCGTGTTATTGCGGATCATGTACGTACTTTAACATTTGCCCTTAGTGATGGAGCCAATTTCTCTAATTCAGGAAGAGGATATGTATTAAGACGTGTATTACGTCGTGCAGCTCGTTTTGGATTAAAATTGGGATTGGATGAACCTTTCTTATATAAATTAGTTCCTGTTGTTGTAGAAAATATGAAATTCTTCTATCCATATTTATTAGATCATGTAGAAGAAAACCAAAGATTGATTGAAATTGAAGAAAAGACATTCAGAAAAACTTTGAAAAATGGACAATCTTTACTGGATGAAGAAATGGCTAAAGCCAAAGATGCTAAATTGAGTGGAGAAGTTGTTTTCAAATTATATGATACTTATGGATTCCCATTTGAATTAACACAAGAAATTGCTCAGGATGCTGGTTTAGAGGTCAGTCGTGAAGAATTTGATGCGGAAATGGATAAACAAAGACAAAGAGCGAGAGCAGCTCGTGTGAATGTAGAGTCCTTTGCGACACAAAATGAAGATTTAATGGCCTTTACTGAACCAAGTGAATTTGTTGGATATGAAAATTATACATGTGATGCCAAAGTCATTGCCTTATTCAAAGATGGTAAAATGGTTGACTCTTTAGATGGACAAGGACAAGTGATTTTAGATAAAACTTGTTTCTATGCTGAAAGTGGTGGTCAAATCAGTGATACGGGTTCTTTCTTTGGAAAAGGTATTGAAGTAGAAGTGTTGGATGTAAAGAAAGCACCTCATAAACAACACTTACACACAGTCAATGTAAAGAGTGGAATCCTTGAAGTGGGAACAAAAGTAGATGCCAGAATTGATGTCTATAAACGTCAATCTATTTCTAGAAATCACTCTTGTACACACTTGCTGCAAGCTGCCTTACAGGCAAAACTTTCAAACAGTGTACACCAGGCTGGTTCTTATGTCTGTGATGAATATTTACGTTTTGACTTCTCGTATAATGAAAAATTGACAAATGAACAATTAAAGGAAGTAGAAAATTTGGTGAACTACTACATTTATTTGTCTTTACCTGTTACTTATGAAGTTTTACCAATTGAAGAAGCAAAGAAAACAGGCGCTATGTCTTTATTCAATGAAAAATACGGTGATTTTGTTCGTGTTGTCACAATGGGTGATGTTTCCAAAGAATTCTGTGGTGGATGCCATGTACCGAATACCAATGAAATAGGAATCTGTAAGATTGTTTCTGAAGAAAGTATTGGTTCCGATACGCGTCGTATAACGGCAAAAACAAGCATCGAAGCCTATCGTGAAATGAAAGCTGAACATCAAATGTTAGAAAACATTGCGATCAGTGCCAAGGCTAAAGGTATTAAAAATATTGATGAAAAAGTAGCCAATGCTTACGAACAAATGAAAGCGATGCAGAAGGAAATTGAAGAATTAAAGAATCAAATTTTCTCTTTAAAGGCAAATGACTGGGCAAGTGAAATTAAAGACTTTGGCAACATTCACACTTTAATTAAAAAAGTAGAAGGAATGGATGCCAGTGCTTTAAAAGATATTGTTTCGAATTTAAAAGGACAAGATGGAAAAGTAGTATGTTTCTTTGCCAATGTATCCAACAATAAAATTGTCTTTGTTGCAGGCGCTGGAAAAGAAGCCGTAGCACAAGGAATCAATGCAGGAAAACTCGTTAAAGAAGCGGCTCAAATCTGCGGTGGTAATGGTGGTGGTAAACCAGACATGGCCCAGGCAGGTGGGAAGGAACTATCCAAAATTGACGAAGCAATTGCACAAATTCAGTCAGTTTTAAGTAAAAATTAGCGAAAAAATGGGACGAATATGAAAATTCTTTCACATTTGTCCTTTTTTTGTGTATAATAAAAATCAGTTAAAGGAGTGTGATAGATATGAGAGACATTACTGAAACTATGACTTTTACTACCGAAGATATTCGTCGTGAGAATATCAAAATGATTCTACGTGAGGTTAGTGAAGCTTTGGAAGAAAGAGGATACAACTCTGAAAACCAAATTGCAGGTTATCTAATTAGTAATGACCCAGCTTATATTTCTTCTCACAAAAATGCCCGTAATTTAATTCAACGTATTGAACGATATGAAATTATCGAGGAATTAGTGCGTGCTTATTTGGAGAAATAATGGCTCGTATTATTGGACTAGATTTAGGGAGTAAGACTTGTGGCGTAGCGATGAGTGATCGTGGAAATCTTATTGCCCGTGCTTTAACAACAATTCGTTTTGAACAAGATGATTATGATGATTGCTTCGATCAACTGCTGGAGTTGTTTGAACAACAACAAGTGAGCGAGCTTGTCTTAGGCCTTCCGAAACATATGAATGGCGATATTGGAGATCGTGGACAACTTTCGATTGATTTTGCCAATGAATTAGAAAAAGAAGGCTATCATGTCACACTATGGGATGAACGACTCACGACAGTTAGTGCTGAAAGATTATTGATTCAGGGGGATGTTTCGCGAAAGAAGCGGAAGAAAGTAATTGATCAGATGGCTGCTGTACAGATTCTACAAAGTTATTTAGACAGACAAAATGGGGGATTTTAATATCTCCCATATTTTTTGGAAAGGAAAAATTTTTATGTTAGATTCAAACAGTTTATATGTGAAAGATGAAAACGGAAAAGAAAAACGATTCATTATTCTGTTCACATTTGACAATGAAAGTACACAAAAACAATATGTTGTTTACCAAGACCCTGATGGTAAAACAGAGGATGTTTATGCATCTATTTATGATGATCAAGGAAACCTTTATCCTATTGAAGATGAAGAAGAATGGGATATGGTAGAAGAAGTCATTAACACATTTGTTGAGGATGAAGAAGATGCGTAAATTAAAAGAAAAAAATGGTGGAATTTTAAAGGTAATCTTAATTCTCTTTATTGTTCTTCTTTTGTTGATTATATTGGCTTTTGGAGCCACGATATTCTATGCCAAAAGTTGTTTAAATCCAGTCGGTGATGGAAGTAATCAAATAACTCTTGTGATTGAAGAAGGTGAAACTTTTGATGATGTATTGGCGGATTTAAAAGATCAGAAGATGATTAAATCAGAGCTTGTCGCAAAATACTATGCGAAGTATAAAAACCTTCCTTATTATGCTGGAAATATTGAAGTGAATGATGGAATGTCACTGGATGAAATCTTTGATGCGATATCCAATCCTAACAATGCCAAACAGGATTTTGTGAGTATTACGATTCCAGAAGGAAAATGGGCAAAAGAAATTGCGGAGATTTTGGCTCAGTCTTATAACTATAGCGAGGAAGAATTTATAGAAAAGTGGAATGATTCCAACTATCTAAAAACGTTATGTGAAGATTATGAGTTCTTAAATTATGATGATTTAAATAATGATCAATATCGTGTTAAACTCGAAGGTTATTTATTCCCGGATACTTATCAAATGAATATGGATGCTGACATTGACACCATTACTCGTACTTTTTTAAATCGCTTTGATCAAATGTATCAAGAATATAAAGAGGATTTTGATAATAGTGAATATTCAATTCATGAAATTGTGACATTGGCATCCATTGTGCAGTTTGAATCGGGATATGAAAAAGATATGGCTACGATTGCTTCTGTATTCTATAATCGTTTAGAAGATGGTATGAGATTGGGAAGTAGTGTAACTGTCTGTTATGCATTATATGATGATTTTGAAGATCCACAAGATTGTGAAGTATCCACGGATGTGGAATCTCCTTATAACACATATTTAAATACTGGTTTACCAATTGGTCCTATTCTAAATGCTGGAGAAGCTGCTTTTAATGCGACTTTACACCCTGAGAATACAAATTATTACTATTTCTTAGCCGATATCAATGGAGATGGTACCGTTTATTTCTTCGAAACATATGAAGAACATCAGGCAAAACAAGAAGAATTAGGTTTGGTTTATTAGTTTGAATATGATATAATCGAATTTGCGAAAACAAGGAGTGATAGATATGGCACAAGAAAAAAATTATGTAACGCAAGAAGGATATGACGCGTTAGTCAAAGAATATGACCAGTTAGTGCATGTAACACGTGCTGAAGTTATCGTTGAACTGAAAGAAGCCAGAGCACAAGGGGACTTGAGTGAAAACGCTGACTATGATGCTGCCAGAGAACGTCAAGGACAAGTAGAAGCTCGTATTCGTGAATTAGATGAATTAATCAAAAATTCAGAAATCATTGACGAGAAAGCGGCTAAAAAAGGAAAGTCAAATGTTGTTAAACTGGGATCACAGGTAAAGATTTTAGATTTATCTGAAAATAGGGAAATTAATTTCTCAATTGTTGGTTCTGTTGAAGCAGATCCTTTAAAAGGTAAACTTTCGAATAGTACACCATTGGCAGAAGCCATTATGGATCAAAAAGTGGGTACTGTATGCACTGTAAAACGTGTTGAAGAACCATATGAAGTAAAAATTTTAGAAATTCATTAAAATTTTTTTGACAAATTCAAAATTTTTTCGAAATTAGAGAAGGGTGATTATTTATGAAGAAAACTCTTCTCTTTTTTAGTGTTTGTTTAATCCTATTCTTTTCTGCCAGCAATCGTTATCTGCCTGTCTCACTTGATCGAGTACAGCCAACCACAAAAACCGTTGAAATTAAAGGGGAAGTCAATAACCCTGGTGTTTATACAATGAAGTGGGAAGCTACAATAGAGGATTTAATTGAAGAAGCGGGAGGCATAAGTGAAAATGGCAGTACAGATACTTTGTCTTTGACAAAAACATTGGAGGATAAAGATGTTGTTGTGATTCCTCAAAAACAAATAGAACAAGACACACAACTTATTTCCATTAATTCAGCCTCGGCTGAACAACTAGAGACTTTACCAGGCATTGGACCCTCCATTGCTGGGCGCATTATTGAATATCGTTCGACTTCTTCTTTTCAAACATTGGAAGATATCAAAAATGTAAAGGGAATAGGGGATAAGATGTTTGAAAAAATAAAGGATTTAATATGCCTATGATGATTTTTTTGTTGGTTATGGGCTTTTGGGGATGTTGCCTTATTCAAAACGCTTATTTGATTTTGTCTTTTGCCTTTATTTACTCTATCTTTTTGTATTTTCGATTTAAAAAACTTTTTGTACAAATTCTCTGGATTGGCTTATGCATTCTTTCCTGTTTTCTTTCAAAAACATACGTTGTTAGTACAGAAGGAAATTATACCATTACTTCCATTAAGGCAAATTATTGTCTGGCATCCAATGGTCAGACAACCATTGTCTTATACGATATCGAACAACCGGGATTTGGTGATGTCTATGATGTTTCTTCTTTTGAAAAAATACATAGTCTTCACAACATTCATCAATTTTCTTTTCAAGAGTATATGAATCATTTAAATATATATGAACAAGCTTCATCCTATACTCTTGTTTCTACATCCAATTCCATTCAATCCAAACTTTATTCTTATTTTTCACAGTGTGATAATGCTTCGTATTATTTATTGTATTTATATGGGATTTATGATGAAACGATACCTGAACTTTTTTCACGACTCTCCATTCCTTTACTAACAACTCTAGCTTTTATAGAAAAAATATTAAACAAGAAATGGAAAGAAGAATTCAGTGCTCTATTCTGTATTTTTTTGGGTTTATTATTTGGGTATTTATTTACTTTTAAAATGAGTTTAATTCGATATCTTCTTTTTAAACTGGGAAAGGTTTTATTTAAGGATTGGGAATATTCATTTAGTTTTTCATTGGGATTGTTCTGCTTGTTTTATTTTGAACATGTATGTGACTTTAGTCTGGTATTTCCTGTTTGTATACAGCTTGTCAATCATTTTACTTCCTCTCATTTTAAAAGAACACTTTTACAGAGTAGTTTCTGTATTGCGATTCAATTCTATTACTTTCATGAAGTGGATATTGGATTTGTATTGTTTTATTCTATTTTTAGAAGTTGGAACACTTTTTTATTTATTACCAGTTTATTTTGCCCTTTCTTTTTTTCAAAATTACTTCTTTTGAATTCTATTCCATTTCCATCACTAACCATTCATTATGTACCTGGTTTTTTATTTAGTATTCTTTTGATTTTGTTTGTTCTTTCTGTTTATAAAAAATAAAAAAACAAGTATAATATTTGTGTTAATTTTTATATTTATATTTTTTATAAAGATTAT
>R14__coassemble_1190_pt1 | contig 13688 bp, 9 predicted proteins | sample R14__metabat2_low_PE_009 | metagenome-assembled genome bin R14 | reverse complement strand
GCATCTGCCTTACAAGCAGAGGGTCAGCGGTTCGAGCCCGTTAACCTCCACCATTCGTTTGTGCTAAGATGGAGAGGTAGCGAAGTGGCTAAACGCGGCTGACTGTAACTCAGTTCCTTCGGGTTCGGCAGTTCGAATCTGCCCCTCTCCACCACTTTATTGGGGTATAGCCAAGCGGTAAGGCAACAGACTTTGACTCTGTCATTTCGTTGGTTCGAATCCAGCTACCCCAGCCACTTATGCAGGTGTAGTTCAATGGTAGAACTTCAGCCTTCCAAGCTGACTACGTGAGTTCGATTCTCATCACCTGCTCCAGTTTTTGTTTGACATCTCTAATAACAAATGTTATTATGGTAAGGCACTTGGAGGTTTAGCTCAGTTGGGAGAGCATCTGCCTTACAAGCAGAGGGTCAGCGGTTCGAGCCCGTTAACCTCCACCATTAAATGCCGACTTAGCTCAATTGGTAGAGCAACTGACTTGTAATCAGTAGGTTGTGGGTTCAATTCCTATAGTCGGCACCATTTTTTTTGACCCGTTAGCTCAGTTGGTAGAGCAACTGACTTTTAATCAGTAGGTCGGGCGTTCGAATCGCCCACGGGTCACCATCTTGCAGGTGTAGTTCAATGGTAGAACTTCAGCCTTCCAAGCTGACTACGTGAGTTCGATTCTCATCACCTGCTCCACTTGTTTATAACGAACGAAAGTTCGTTTTTTTTATTACTATCAGGAGTAAATATGTCGATAGAATCAGAAACTTTTAAAAGAAAAACAGTTGATTTTCCCTCTTTGTTATCTTATGGCTTCATAAAAAAAGAAAATCTTTACACGTATTCAACTATCATTGAAAATGACTTTAAAGTTATTATTCAAATAGATCAAAAAGGAACTGTGAAAGGAAAAATTATAGATTTAAATTTCGAAGAAGAATATACCAATTTCCGTATTGAAAATTCACCTAGTTCATTTGTCAACAAAATAAGAGAAGAGTATCAGTCTATACTAGATGACATCGCAGCTTCTTGTTTCAAAGATAAATATTTTATTTTTGATCAATCCAACCGAATTCATCAAGCCATTTTTGATTTATATGGAGTAGCTGTAGAATTTTTATTTGACAAGTATATTTCATATGGTGTCTTTAAAAACAAAAATAAGTGGTTTGGAATCATCATGAACATAGAAGGAGATAAAATAGGTTTATCTAAGGATGAAATTGAAATCATAAATGTAAAGATAGATGAATCTAGATTAGATTCACTATTAGAAATTAACGGCATTTATCCCGCTTACCATATGAATAAAAAATCATGGGTAAGCATTTTATTAAATGATTCATTATCGGACTGTGAAATCATGAAATTAATTGAGATAAGTTATTCCTTTACAGAAAAACAAGCATGTCATGAATGGATTGTTCCAGCAAATCCTAAATATTATGATATTGTTTACGCCTTTGAAAACAATCAAGTGTTTTGGAAGCCAATAAAAAATATCCATAATAACGATATAGTTTATTTTTATGTTGCCAAACCTTATTCTTCTATTCTTTATCAATGTAAAGTTATAGACGAAAACAAAAATGGTCATATGGAATTAGAACTTATAAAAACATTCCCTAAAGAAGCACTAACATTAACTTTTCTTAATACATTCAACATCAAAACTGTTAGAGGTCCTCGTTATATGCCAAAAGAACTAATAGAATATATAGAAAAAAAGAGATTTTAATAATCTCTTTTCTTTGTACTGTATTTCTTTGCTTTTTCACGATTTCTTTGGTTATATCCACCTTGTTTACTTTTCTCTTCTTCTTTGGCATTTACAGATTGCATACCACCTGTAAACAAGAACAGAACGCCAAAAATCATCCACATAGGTTGCTTAGTTAAGAAATAGCAAACATAGCATAATATTGCCGCAACAATAAAAGCAATTAACCATCCATACTTTTTAAACATATTCTACACATCCAATCTAGTCATCATTATAACACAGCTTCTTTATTTTCCAAATCTTCTAAAGCAACATTTGCACATTCCACAAACATTCTCATTGCATCTACTGGATATTGACCCGCCGCTGTTTCACCTGTCAACATAATACTAGTGGCGCCATGATAAACCGCATGATAAATATCACTTACTTCTGCTCTAGTAGGAACAGCTCTTTGTTGCATGCTATACAACATCTCGGTCACTACCATATAAGGCATATTCCTTTCCTTACATATTTTTTCAATATATTTTTGAACAGATGGAAGCTTAGGTAATGTAACTGAATTTCCTAAGTCTCCACGGGCAATAATAATTTGGTCGCAATAGGGTATTAAGGATTCCAATTGATTCACACCGGATTGATTTTCAATTTTTGCATAAATTTTGATATCATCACATCCTGCTTGGTGCAATGCATCTTTAACACATATCAAATCTTCTTTATTTCGTACAAAAGGCTGCATCAATCCAGTTACACCATACTCTTTGGCAACACATATATTCTGAATGTCTTTTGATGTCAAAGTAGGAAGATTCATTTCGATTCCAGGTAAAGCAATGCTTTTGTGCGAAGTCAATATACCTTCTCGGATTACTTTACAATTTAAATTTGAATCGATGATTTCCAATTGAATCTTTCCATCATCTAATAAGATTATTTGTCCCTTTGTTAGAACATCAAGTACATGTTTAGCCACTGGTATCTTTGAAAAATTTATAACTGTATCTTTCTTTAAATCAAGATTCACTTTTCCTATGCGAAGCTCTGGACCTTGCATATCTATCAATAAGTTTGGTTGTACACCAGCTCTTTTAGCAGCTTTATGAAAATGGTCTATCCAACTTTGTACATCATCCAAATCAACATGAGATAAATTTAGACGAATACCTGTCATTCCAGATAGAAACATCTGATATAAAGTTTCTTCATCTTGACAAGATGGACCCAAAGTTCCATATATTTCTAACTTTTTCATTTTCTTTTTCTAGGCGTCATTGAAACACCCACCATCATAAAGGCAATAGCCGCAATGAAACATGCATAATTTTTTGTATAAGCTTGTAGAGCAAAACAAACAAGGCAAGCTATATAAGCAACTATCGCAATCATATTTTTATTCATTATTTTTCCTTCTTTCTTTCAATCAAAAAAAGTAGAAGCCTTAGTTTTGAATGACTTCTACTTTTACTTTATGGTCTACTGAATCTAAGTCATATGTGATCTTCGCAAAATCATCAATATTTTCAGTAATCACATCACGAACTGTATCAAAAATTTCATCTTCCTGTTTTTCACTAGCACATGTATATTCAATAGATGTGACCACATGTTTCTTAACAGCAAGATTTTCTAAATCTTTTACTAAGTCTTTCATTTTTCTTTACCTCGAATAAAATTAGTTTAGACTAGAGTTCATCTTTTGTCAATTATGGAGTGCTTGTAAATTAAAGATGTTATGTTAAAATAAAGAGCGGAGTACGAAGGAGAATACGATTATGAAGTTAATTATACCTGAAAACTATAACCCAGTATTGTCCGTAAGAGAAACGCAAGAAGCGATTAAATATATTCGCGATACGTTTCAAAAAGAATTTGGAAAAGAAATGGGCTTAAGCCGTATTTCAGCCCCTTTATTCTTACCAAAAAATTCTGGGTTAAATGATGATTTAAATGGAGTGGAAGAGCCTGTTCACTTCACAATGAAAGAATTAGGAGACCAAAGAATTGAAGTAGTCCACTCTTTAGCAAAATGGAAAAGATGGGCACTTGGACACTATGGATTTGCAATGCATGAGGGTTTGTATACAAATATGAATGCCATTCGAAAAGACGAAGAAGTTGATAACACTCATTCCGTATATGTAGATCAATGGGATTGGGAAAAAATCATTTCTAAAGATGAAAGAACCGTCAACATCTTAAAACAACATGTGGAACAAATCTTTAAAATCATCAAACATATGGAACATGAAGTTTGGTACAAATATCCAAATGCTGTTAACCATTTGCCTGAAAAAATTTATTTCTTTACAACACAACAAGTATTAGATATGTATCCCGATTTAAATCAGCAAGAAAGAGAAGCCGCTATCACAAAAAAATTCGGAGCTGTTTTCTTAATGCAGATTGGCGATAAATTATCCAATGGCAAGAAACATGATGGAAGAGCGCCTGACTATGATGACTGGCAACTAAATGGAGACATCTTATTCTGGTATGAGCCACTTCAATGTGCTTTAGAAATCTCAAGTATGGGAATTCGTGTTAGTGAAGAGTCATTAGTCACACAATTAGAAAAAGAAAAGTGTTTAGATCGCTTAGAACTTCCATTCCATAAAGCAATTCTGAACAAGGAACTTCCTTATACTATTGGCGGTGGAATTGGACAATCACGCCTCTGCATGTTGTTATTAAAAAAAGCACATGTTGGTGAAGTTCAAGCTTCTTTATGGCCACAAGAGATGATCGATGCTTGCTTGAAAAATAATATTCAACTACTGTAATGAAAGAGCGGAAAATCCGCTCTTTTTATAATATCATCATTTCTTTTGAAACATGGTTTAACACTTCATATCCATTTTCAGTAATAAGAACTAAATTTTCAAAGTGAATGGTATATTCTTCTAACATAATAGTTGGTTCTATTGAAAATATCATGCCTGGTTTAGCCACTAATTCACTAACTTGAGAAACTTCTCCAAAATCATGCGTCTCTAAACCAATCATATGTCCTGTTCGATGTTTAAAACAATTGCCATATCCAGCCTTTTCAATAACAGTTCTACATGCCTTGTCAATATCGCATAATCTCACACCTGGTTTACACATCTTTTCTCCAGTTTCATACGCTTTTAAAACTAAATCAAAGATTTCTTTTTGCTTTGAATCTGGATTATACCCATAAAAATACATCCTTGTCATATCAGAACAATACATTTCTTTTTTACATCCAATATCTAACATAATACAATCCCCTTCCTTTAAAGGTGTGCAATCTGGAATGTGATGCGTATCGGATGTATTTTTTCCAAAGCTGACAATGGGGTCAAAGGAAAAACCAGAAGCTCCTTTTGAAATGTAAATTTCTAGCAGTTTTTGCTCTATTTCCTTTTCTGTTACACCAACTTGTAAGTATTCAGCAATTTCTATCATGGCCTCATCATTAATTTTGGATGATTCTTTCATTAAATAAACTTCTTGTTCATCCTTTACTAAGCGAAGTTCGTCTATCATGTTTGTGATAAATACATCTGTAATTGGACTAGAGTGTATGATTGGAACTAAAAAGCCGGCTGGAAATAGTTTATCAACATACAAAGGGTGTTTCTCTAAATACGTACCAATCAATGAAATTGGATTATCATAGTCTGTAAATTCAATCAAATTTAATGTTTCATCTTTTACTTCAAAAAGTCTGTTCACAAAAAAATAAGCAACATTTGATTTAAATAATAAGCAAATAAATCTTTCATCGGGCTCAATATATTTTCCTGTAAGATAAAAAATACATAAAGGATCATAAATTAATAACTGCCTAATTTGTTTATCTTTCATATACTCAAATACTTTTTCTTGTCTTAATTTATACATTCATACCTCCAAAAAAATGAATCACACGAATGTGATTCATTTCTTACTATTCTTTAATACTTTCAGAATCTAAAATAATTTCTCCAGCTTGAAGAGGTTCTTCTACAATTGGAGCTATTGATTCATCAATTGGATTGGAAAGCTTATCAAATTTTTCATCTTCAGTAGATTGTTTAATACGAGCAATACGTTTTTCGCGTAATTCTTTTGCCTTTGCAGTAACAATCGCATTTTGTTTACGAGCTTCACCACATCCAGTACCCGCTGGAATCAATTTACCAATGATAACATTTTCTTTCAATCCATATAAATTATCTACTTTACCTTTAATAGTCGCATCTGTTAAAACTTTTGTTGTTTCTTGGAAAGATGCAGCAGATAAGAATGAATCAGTTTCTACAGATGATTTAGAAATACCTAACAAGACTGGTTTAAAAGTAGCAGGTGTTCCACCAGACAACAATGCATTACGATTAATTTGCGTAATGTAGTTCAATGACAATTGAACACCAACATTTAAATCTGTATCTCCACTATCTGTTACAATTACTTTCTTCATCATTTGCTTAATCATTACTTCCAAGTGTTTATCAGAGATTTCAATACCTTGTGATTGGTAAACTTTCTTTACCTCTTTTAAGATATAGTCTTGTACTTCTCTAACACCAGCAACCTTTAATAATTCTTTTGGATCCAGTGGACCTTCTGTTAAGGCTGTACCAGCTGTAATAGATTCACCCACTTTTACCCATGGACGAATTGTCTGGTTGGCATTAATTTTATGAGAAACGCTTTCGTTTTCATTTGTGATGATAATTTCTTGACGCATTGTTCCTTCAATACGCTCAATAGAAGTAATTTGTCCAGAAATTTGTGCAATCGCAGCAACACCTTTAGGACAACGTGCTTCGAATAACTCTTCAACACGAGGTAAACCTTGTGTGATATCTGCACTACCAGCTGCACCACCTGTATGGAATGTACGCATTGTTAACTGAGTACCAGGTTCACCAATGGATTGAGCTGCCATAACTCCAACAGCTTCTCCAACTTCCACCTCTTGACCTGTTGCCATGTTACGTCCATAACATTTACAACAAATACCACGAGTTGATTTACAAGTAAATACTGAACGAATATACATTCCCTCAATACCGGCATCTACAATTTGTTTAGCAATTTCATCTGTAATAAATTCATCACTACCGATGATAAGCTCACCTGTATTTGGATCTACAACGTCTTGTTTTGAATAACGTCCAACTAAACGATCAGATAAAGATTCAATAACAGTATCTGTTTTACGATCCATTAGTGTTTCAACCCAGTATCCACTATCTGTTCCACAATCATCTTCTTTAATGATTACATCTTGAGCAACATCGACCAAACGACGAGTTAAGTATCCAGATTCAGCTGTTTTTAAGGCAGTATCTGTTAAACCTTTACGCACACCATGTGTTGAAATAAAGAATTCAGATACGTTTAATCCTTCACGGAAACATGAATAGATAGGAACCTCGATAACAGATGGCAAGAATCCACCATCAGCAGCTTTACCTTGACGAGGTTTCATCATTAATCCACGCATACCAGCTAATTGCGTAAAGTTTGAAGCATTACCACGGGCACCAGAAGTTGCCATCATGTTGATTGGATTTTTACGAGGTAAGTTATCCATCAATGCAGCTACAATGTGAGATTGCTTATCTTGCCACAACTCTTTCAAGTGACGTTCCCACTCTTGCATTGTCAACATACCTTTGCGTTGGTAGTATTTTAATTCTTCAGCTTGTGCCTTTCCTTCTTCAACATATTTATCTTTTCCAGGAGCAACTTCAATATCGCTTAAGGCAACTGTGATACCAGCAACAGTTGAATATTTAAATCCTAAAGACTTAATTTGGTCTAAGATTTCGGCTGTTTGGTCAACATCATAACGTTTGAACACTTCAGCAATAACTTTCCCTAAGTCTTTCTTCTTTACTTCACCGACAATATCCATTCCTTGAATATATGCTTTCACGTTTTGTCCAGGTTTCACAAAATATTTATCTGGAGTTTTTTCAAAGTTTTCCTTTGAAACTTCATTTAAATAAGGAAAATCTGCAGGGAACATTCCATTAAAGATAATTTTTCCAACTGTAGTTACTAAATAGTCATTTTCATGTTCGACATCAAATGAAGTTTTATTCATTCCTTTAACAGGTAAAGCAATACGTGAATGTAAATGCACTTGTCCTGTTTGATAAGCCATCATGACTTCATCAATATTAGAATAAACATGTCCTTCATTTAAGGCATATGTATGCCATGCTTTTGCTTCAGATGAGCAATCCGCTTCTTCATAGCGTTTTGCTTCTTCTTCTAATTCTTCTGCAGTTTCTTCCATTGTTAGATAGTAGTTTCCCATAACCATATCTTGTCCAGGAGTAACGATAGGCTTACCGTCTTTTGGACCTAAAATGTTATGAGAACCTAGCATCATAACCAAAGCTTCTGCTCTTGCTTCTTCACTTAGTGGAACGTGAATAGCCATTTGGTCACCATCGAAGTCGGCATTGAATGCTGTACATACTAATGGGTGAAGACGCATTGCACGTCCTTCTACTAATTTAGGAAGGAAAGCCTGAATACCTAAACGGTGTAATGTAGGCGCACGGTTCATCAATACAGGATATCCATCAATTACTTGCTCAACAACATCCCAGATTCTAGGATCTTGTCTTTCAATTAATTTCTCTGCATTTTTAGGATTTGTTGCCAAACCTTGATTCACAATTTCATTAATGATAAATGGTTTAAATAAATTTAATGCCATTTCTCTTGGAATACCACATTGATACATCTTTAAATCTGGTCCTACCGCAATAACAGAACGGCCAGAGAAGTCAACACGTTTTCCTAATAAGTTTTGTCTGAATCGACCCTGCTTACCTTTTAATGAATGAGATAATGATTTTAAAGCACGTCCTCCAGCACCTGTAATTGGTTTAGAACGACGACCATTATCAATTAGCGCATCAACGGCTTCCTGCAACATACGTTTTTCATTTTGAACAATGATATTAGGTGTTCCTAAATCTAATAACTTATGCAAACGATTATTACGTGTAATAACACGACGATATAAATCGTTTAAGTCACTTGTCGCAAAACGACCACCATCCAACTGTAACATTGGTCTTAGATCAGGTGGTATAACCGGAATGTTTGTCAGAATCATCCATTCTGGTTTGTTGTTTGAATATCTAAATGCATTAATCGTATCCAAACGTTTGATTAATTTCTTACGTTTTTCACCTTGAGCATTGTCTAACGCTTCTTGTACTTCTGTAAATTCTTTTTCTAAATCCACATCCTGAAGTAGTTTTAATACAGCTTCTGCTCCTGTTTGAGCTTTAAATCCTGTTGTTCCATAAATGGCCATATTTTCACGGTATTCACGTTCAGATAAGATTTGTTTATAAGCTAATTCAGATTCTTTTGGATCTGTTACAATATAACTTACGAAGTAAACAACTTCTTCCAATTGCTTTGGCGTTACATCCAATAATAAAGCCATACGGCTAGGAATTCCACGTAAATACCAAATATGAGCTACTGGTGCAGCCAACTCAATATGTCCCATGCGTTCACGACGAACGTTTGATTTTGTGATTTCAACACCACAACGATCACAGACTACACCTTTAAAACGTACCTTTTTATACTTTCCACAAGCACATTCCCAGTCTTTTGTTGGACCAAAAATTCTTTCGCAGAATAAACCATCTTTCTCTGCTTTTTGAGAACGATAGTTAATTGTCTCAGGTTTTGTCACCTCACCATGTGACCACTCTAAGATTTTTTCTGGAGATGCTAATTGAACTTGAATAGATGAAAAATTATTAATACTCATTATTCTACGACCTCCATTTCATTTACAGCTTCCATATCGTTGACTAATTCTTCTTTATGAGCTGATGGACTTGCTTGTCCTTCTTCGTCATCTAATGAGATTTCCACTTCGTTTCCATCTTCATCTAATAGACGAATATCAATTGCTAAACCTTGTAATTCGTGCATCATTACACGGAATGATTCTGGAATACCTGGTTCAGGAATATCTTTACCTTTAATGATAGCTTCATATGTCTTGATACGACCTTGAATATCATCTGATTTAATTGTCAAAATTTCTTGCAATGTATGAGATGCACCATAAGCCTCTAATGCCCAAACTTCCATTTCTCCGAAACGTTGACCACCATTTTGCGCTTTACCACCCAATGGTTGTTGTGTAACCAATGAATAAGGTCCAGTAGCACGTGCATGTAATTTATCATCAACCATGTGAGCCAATTTGATCATATACATAACACCAACGCTAATTCTTTCGTCAAATGGTTGTCCTGTTTGACCATCGAATAGAACTTGTTTTCCATCTTTTGTCATTTGTGCTTCACGCATAACATCAGCTAAGTCATCATTGGATAATCCATCAAATACTGGTGTTGCAAACTTCACTCCTAATTTCTTAGCAGCGTAGCCTAAGTGAATCTCTAAGATTTGACCGATATTCATACGAGAAGGTACACCAAATGGGTTCAACAGAATATCAACTGGTGTTCCATCTTTCATAAATGGCATATCTTCAACTGGTAAGATTTTAGAAATTACACCTTTATTTCCGTGACGACCAGACATCTTGTCACCTTCACTAATCTTACGTTTTTGAACAATATATACTTTAACACGCATATTAACACCAGGAGGTAAATCTGAACCATCTCCACGTTTAAATACACGAATTGAGTGAACAATACCAGCTCCTCCATGAGGAACTTTTAATGAATTATCACGAACTTCTCTTGATTTTTCACCAAAGATTGCCAACAATAATTTTTCCTCTGGTGATACTTCGCTTTGTCCTTTAGGTGTTACCTTACCTACTAAGATATCGCCTTCTTTAACTTCAGCACCAACCATGATAATACCGTTTGCATCCAGTTTACGTACGGCATTCTCGCTTACGTTAGGAATATCACGAGTGATTTCTTCAGGACCTAATTTTGTATCACGGCAATCAATATCATATTCTTCTACATGAATAGAAGTATATACATCATCACTAACCATTCTTTCAGACATGATAATGGCATCCTCATAGTTATATCCATACCAAGTCATATAAGCGATTGTTACGTTTTGACCTAGTGCCAATTCACCGTTCTGCATACTTGGTCCATCTGCCAGGATGTCTCCTTTTTCAACACGTTCACCAACTTCAACAATTGGACGTTGGTTGATACAAGTTGATGCATTTGAACGACCAAATTTACGTAATTGATAAGTATGGCTTTCACCGTTATCGTCTTTTACAACGATACGTAAAGAATCCACATATTCAATAACTCCGTTTTGTTTTGAAACAATTCCAACACCAGAGTCTTTCGCAATTTTATATTCAATACCAGTTCCTACATATGGTGAATGTGGATTTAATAGAGGCACCGCCTGACGTTGCATGTTGGCACCCATTAAGGCACGAGATGCATCATCGTTTTCCAAGAATGGGACACAAGCAGTGGCAACAGAAACAATTTGTTTAGGTGACACGTCAGCTAATTCTACATCTTCACGATTGGCGTTGATTGTTTCACCATTCTTACGAGCAACAACCTTCTCATTTACCAAGCGTCCACCTTTTACCTCATTGGCTTGAGCAATTAAATAATCGGCTTCTTCATCTGCACTTAGATATCTTGTTTCTTCTTCACTAACAGTTCCATCTGGATTTACTTTACGATATGGTGTTTGAATAAATCCATATTCGTTAATTTTAGCGTATGTTGTAAGGTTTGAAATCAAACCGATGTTTGGACCTTCTGGCGTTTCAATTGGACAAATTCTTCCATAGTGAGAAGAATGAACGTCACGCACTTCAAATCCAGCACGTTCACGGCTTAAACCACCTGGCCCTAAAGCAGAAATACGACGTTTATTTGTCAATTCAGCTAATGGGTTTTGCTGATCCATGAACTGAGATAATTGAGAGCTTGAGAAGAACTCTTTAATTGCTGCTGTTAAAGGACGAATATTTGTCAATTTCTTAGGTGTTAAAGTATCTAACTCCTGAATAGACATTCTTTCCTTTACGACTCTTTCCATACGAGCTAAACCAATGCGGAACTGATTTTGAATCAATTCACCAACGGAACGAATACGACGGTTTCCTAACATATCAATGTCATCTGTTGGACCAATTCCATCCATAACATTTAAGAAATATGAGAAGAAAGCATACATATCAGGAATTGTGATTGTATGTTTATTCGCATATGGATCATTTCCGGTAATCTTAATAAGTTGACCATCTTTGTCTTCAACAAAAACTTCTTGAACACAAGCCCCAATTAGCCAGGCTGTCATTTGTTTTTCAGTCACATTTTTACTGATTTCAAATTCAATAGCTTTATCTAACTTGTCAGCAGCAACACCAATTTCAAAAGGATTAACGTAAGGGTTACCTTCTTCATCGGTTACATCTTGTCCTGCTGCATTAGTAATACGTCCTAATGTATATAAACGTTGACCATAATTCAATACAGCATCCTTATTCTCTTCCGTTAATACAATTGGTTTTGCGATTAAGCCAGCCCAAATCAATACTTCTTCAATGCCTTGAGCTTTTAATGAATTAATATCTTGTTGAGTTAATACAGTACCCTTTTCATAGAATACGCCACCGCATTCTGTATCGGCTGCTAGAATACGTCCAACTAATCCTTCATTATATGAAGTAGGGATAGAAACAACATCTGGTTCATGGAATTCTGCACGGAATGGATATGGTACACAATATCTACCTTTAGCCAATTCATCACGTAATAAATTTCTTTGATCACGACCGACTCTTGTTCCTTTTTCCATGAATACATTGCCATTAACATCTAAGATATCTTCAGCTAATGTATTTCCTTCCATTCTTGCGAATGCATTTAATTTTTTACGTAATTTATAACGTCCAGCTTTTGTTAAATCATAACGACGAGGATCAAAGAATTTAGCCTGCATTAATGAAATAGATCCATCTAATGTAGGGATTTCATCTGTTCTTTGATTTTCATAGAATGACAACAAGGCTTCCTGTGTTGTTTTTACTTTATCGCTAATTAATGAGTTTTCAATTTCTTCATACTTTCCAAAGAAAGCAGTATACATCAGTAAATAAAGATTCTTGTATTCACCCTCTTCTGGGTCAACTGCTACATCATCCCATTTACGACCTAATGCCTTCAAGAATGTTTCCATTTGTGTGGTATCACGTGTATCTTCATTTACTTCAAGATTTAATGACATACCGATGGCTTTAAATAAAATAGAGAATAAAACTTTACGACGTCTATCAATGGCAACATTAATCAAGCGCCCATTTGTTGTTTTCTTTTGTTCAGTCAAGAATTCCAGCCATGTTCCACGACTAGGAATCAGTTCACACGCATAGTTTTGTCTACCTGTTTTTTCATCATAACTATCAGAAAAATAAGCACCAGGTGAACGAACAATTTGACTAACAATTACACGTTCTGCCCCATTAATGATAAAAGTTCCTGTTTCTGTCATTAAAGGGAAATCCCCTAAGAACACCTCTTCTGTTTTTGTCACAACTTCTCCAGTTTCTGGATTTGTCACTTCTAATTCCATATCAGCATATAAAGGTGCAGCATAGTTGCATTCTCTATACATTGATTCTTCAGCGTTATATTTTGGCTTTTCAAAATGATAACTAACGAAGTTTAATTTGATATTTTTCCCATAGTTTTCAATAGGATAAATTTCTTCAAATACTTCTTTAATACCTTGTTTAGTAAACCACTTAAAAGAATTTGTTTGAATTTCAACCAAATTTGGAAGTTCTAGTTTACCACTTACCTTCGAATAATCTCTTCGTGTAGATTTTTTTCCGCATTCTACAATTCTGTATGATTTATTCTCCATTCGTGCCATCCTTTCTGTTTAAAAACCCCTAAAATCTAAAATTGGGCATAGTAATCCCATAGACTATTATGCAATTTATTATATTATTCCATATCACACAGTTTGTCAAACGTTTTTC
>R14__coassemble_1176_pt1 | contig 13790 bp, 13 predicted proteins | sample R14__metabat2_low_PE_009 | metagenome-assembled genome bin R14 | reverse complement strand
ATTTAATTGTGTTATAACAGATCGAAAATTTTTAAGAGATTCTAATTTTACACTTGAAAATCATATTGGCAAAAATTCAATAATAAAAGGGAATTTTGTTAAAATGACTGTGAAAGTGAATAAATCAAAAAGTCGTATGTTTAAAGAAACATATTGGGGAATGGATTTAAAAGAAGAAGTTCATGATTCTTATTCTATCTTTACTTTTTTAAGTGAAGATCTTTTAACGATTTATCGCCAAATTTATTCTTTTGGCGGGGATGTAGAAATACTAGCACCAGATACTGCCCGACAGGCATTTAAAGAATCTGTACTATCTATCATAAAAAATTACGCAAAGTAGGTGAATATTTTGTTGCATGTATCGGATTTATTACATTATAAACAATGTCCAAGATTAGCCTGGAATTGGAAAAATAATAAGCCTTCAATTGAAAGCTTCTATCATATGGATTGTTCTTTTTCTTCCTTGTATACCCAATTTCTTCATATTGAAAACTATGGACAAGGAAAAACGGGAGATTCTAATGAAGTTACAATGGAATTGATTGAAAAGAATGAGTATGTTTTAAATGCCCGTTTAGAATATAAAGAATGTCGTACCAATATTCCTGTCATTCATAAATTAGAGAATGGAATCCAGATTATTTATCCATTTTTGAGTGCCTATCCTAAAGAGTTTGAAGCCACTAAGATGAAAATCAATCAATTAATTTGTGAACATTGTGGATTAGAAGTTGTTGACACACGTATTATTTATATAAATAAGGATTATATACGGCAAGACTCTCTTGATTTAAATCAACTTTTTTTCACGAGTGATTGTTTATTCAATAAAAGAAATCACCCAGGTAAAAAAATAAAAGAATACATAGAGTCTGTAGAGATTGATTTAGATGAATGGATTGCTCAAACAAAAGAGGTTTTGTTCGGTCAATGTCCGGAATTAAAGCGTACAAAACAGTGTACTGCTGGAAGAAGATGTCGATTTTATGAGGAATGTTTTGATGAATCAAAAGAACCAGATGATTCCACCTTGTTTTTAACAACTTCTCAATATAAATTAGATGCTTATTATAGTGGAATTCAACATATTAAAGATATGCCACTTGACAAATTAGAAGGATATCGTTTGCAGTATGCTCAATATATGGCTAGTAAAAATGGTCAGTTTTTGGATCGCAGCGCCATTATTCCTTGGTTACAACAAATTAAATATCCAATTTCTTATCTTGATTTTGAATGGGATACTTTTGCGATTCCTCCTTATCAGAATATGAAACCATTTGATGTATTATGTTTTCAATATTCTTTGCATGTGGAATACTCTAAAAAGCCTTTGAAACACTTTAATTTTTTTGATGTTGGCGATTGTCGTAAAAAATTTGTTGAATCATTAATTCATGATATCCCAAAAAGAGGAAGTATTCTTGTCTACAATATGGAAGGAGCAGAGAAGCTTCGCTTGATGCAGTTATCTATGCAATTTCCTGAATATAAAAAGCAATTAATTTCCATCTGTAATCGTATGATTGATTTATCAAAACCATTTGAAACAGGTTGTTTCTATGACAATCGTATGCGAGGACATTATTCTTTAAAGAAATTACTTCCAGTTTTTACAGATGATATTTCTTATACAGATCTAAGCATTCAAAATGGGTTAAATGCCGTATGGATTTATCGTACATTTGAACAATCCAATCAAGAAGATAAAGAAAAGATACGTAATGATATTTCTACTTATTGTGCTTTAGATACCTATGCTGAATATGTGGTTTATCATGGCTTGTTGAAAAAAATAAAGGAGATTAAAAATGCCTAATATTATTACTCATACCTTGTTTTTTGATGAATTATATGATTCTTTTGATTCTTCCTATTTAGAATGGATGGATTCAAGAAAACAATTAATGGAAATTGGTTCGAATGGTCCCGATTTTCTTTTCTTTCATTGTTTTAGTCCAGAAAGAATTCTTAAAAGAACTAAATTAAGAACGCTAGGAAATGTTGTTCATCATTCAAAAGTGAATGAATTCTATAAAATGGCTGTTTATTTAATTCGTAATGAAAAAAATGAAGAAATCAAAAAAGATATGATGGCATATGTTTGTGGGCATTTATGTCATTGGGCATTAGACAGCCAGGTACACCCTTATGTTTTTTATCGTACGGGAACTTGTAAAGGGGAAAGTGCCTGGTGGCATCATCGATTTGAATCGATATTAGATGCTCTTGTTTTAAAAGCACAAAAGGGAATTACGATTCAAGAATACAAGGCGGGAAAAATATGTGATGTATCAAAGGAAATGGCAAGAGCTATTGCGAAAATTTATGTTCCAATTGCCAAAGAAGTTTATGGTGTAGATATAAAACCTCATGAGATTTTAGAGAGTTTAAATGACTGGAAATTTATGCAGTCGGTTTTCTATGATCCTACAGGAAGTAAATACAAGATGGCACATTCAATCGAAAAACTAGTCGACAAAGATAACATTTTTTCAGGTTATTTTGTGCCAAATACTGCACATGATCCATATGATACCTGTAATTTAATGCATAAAGAATGGCTTCATCCATGTGATGATTCTATTAAGAGTACAGATAGCTTTTTTGATTTATATGCTAAAGCTCTTAATAGTGCCAGAATTGTGATTGATTTGTTTTTAGAAGCCATTGAAGATGAATCAAAAGTCGATGAATTTACAAGCTTTCTAGCCGATCGAAACTATGATACAGGCCTAAGTGAAGATAAAAAAATGAAATACTTTGATTTAATTTGGTAGAGGTAAAATTATATTTACCTCTATTTATTTTTATTGTAAAATAGTAGGGATGGAAAGGAATGTAAGGAAATGTACGAAATTTTAAAGAAACAAGAATTAAATCCTACTGTTACTAAAATGGTAATTAAGGCTCCTTTTGTTGCTAAACGTGCAAAAGCTGGTCAATTTATCATTTTACGTGCAACAGAAGATGGGGAAAGAATACCTCTTACAATCGCCGATAGTGATGCTCAAACGGGTGAAGTAACTATTATTTTCCAAATTGTTGGTGCTACGACGATGATTTTAAATCATATGAACGAAGGAGATTGTTTACATGATTTTGTAGGTCCTTTAGGAAAACCAAGTGAAATCGATGGAAACAAGAAAGTGTGCGTTATTGGTGGTGGAGTTGGTTGTGCCATTGCCTATCCAACAGCAAAAGCTTTTGCAGCTGCTGGAGCCGATGTAACAACAATTGTTGGATTTAGAAATAAAGATTTAGTTATCCTGGAAGATGAATTCAAATCAGTTAGTGATCACTACTATTTAATGAGCGATGATGGTTCTGTCGGTGAACAAGGTGTTGTTACTAAAAAATTAGAAGAATTAGTCAATGCTGGTGAAAAATTCGATGAAGTTGTTGCCATTGGACCGGTTATCATGATGAAGTTTGTCTGCTTGACAACAAAGAAATACGATATTCCTACTGTTGTTTCTATGAACCCTATTATGATTGATGGAACAGGTATGTGTGGATGCTGCCGATTAAAAGTTGATGGTCAAATGAAATTTGCCTGTGTTGATGGACCTGACTTTGATGGTCATTTAGTTGACTTTGATGAAGCAATGGCTCGTAATGCGGCTTATAGAGAATTTGAAGGAAAGAAACGTGAAGAAACATGTAACTTATACGCAAAGGAGGTACAATAATGCCTAATATGTCAATGACAAAAGTGCCAATGCCTACACAGGATCCAAAGGTACGTTGTACAAACTTTGAAGAAGTAACAACTGGTTATACAGTTGAAATGGCACTAGAAGAATCACAAAGATGTTTACATTGTAAACACAAACCATGTGTTAGTGGATGTCCTGTAAATGTTAATATTCCTGATTTTATTGAAAAAGTAAAAGATGGAGAATTTGAAGAAGCATATAAAATTATTTCTGTAACTTCTTCCTTACCAGCTGTATGTGGTCGTGTATGTCCACAAGAAAGCCAATGTGAGAAAAACTGTGTTCGTGGAATTAAAGGGGAACCAGTTGCGATTGGTCGTTTGGAAAGATTTGTTGCTGATTATCATAGAGAAAATGTTCAAGCTAAAGTTGAAAAACCTCAAACTAATGGACATAAAGTTGCCATTGTTGGTGCAGGTCCTGCTGGATTAACTTGTGCTGGTGACTTAGCTAAGAAAGGATATGAAGTAACCATTTACGAAGCATTGCATGTTGCTGGTGGAGTATTAATGTATGGTATTCCTCAATTCCGTTTACCTAAAGAAATCGTTCAAAAAGAAATTGATACTTTAAAAGATTTAGGTGTAAACATTATCACAAACTTCGTTGTTGGTCGTTCTGATACAATTGATGCTTTACAAGAAGAAGGATATGAAGCTATTTTCGTAGGTTCAGGTGCTGGTTTACCTAACTTTATGAACTTAGAAGGTGAAAATTTAAAAGGTGTTTATTCAGCCAATGAATTCTTAACTCGTATTAACTTAATGAAAGCCTACAAAGAAGGCTCTTCAACTCCAATTCAACACCCTAAGAAAGTCGTTGTTGTAGGTGGTGGAAACGTTGCGATGGATGCAGCTCGTTCTTCTAAGCGTTTGGGTGCTGAAGTACATATCGTTTATCGTCGTTCTTTAGAAGAATTACCTGCTCGTAAAGAAGAAGTTGAACATGCGATGGAAGAAGGAATTATCTTCGATTTATTATGTAATCCTACTAAAGTATTAGGAAATGAAGATGGATGGATTAAAGGTGTCGAAGCAATTCGCATGGAATTAGGTGAACCAGATGCATCAGGAAGAAGAAGACCTGTTGCCATTGAAGGTTCTGAATTCGTTATTGATTGTGATTGTATGATCATGTCAATCGGTACAAGTCCTAATCCATTAATTCGTTCAACAACAGATGGATTAGAAGTTAACCGTAAAGGATGCATCATTGTAGATGAAAAAGGTGAAACAACTCGTAAAAACATCTATGCTGGTGGTGATGCAGTAACGGGTGCTGCCACTGTTATTAGCGCTATGGGTGCTGGTAAATTAGCGGCTGCTTCTATTGATGAAGCTTTATCTAAATAATTAATAAGAGGAACCTTTTGGTTCTTCTTTTTTTAAGGGAATATATGAAAACAATAATTAATAATTATGAAATTGAAACAAATGAACAATGTGTAATAAATGTTGATGAATATAATCATCAATCTATTTTTAACTTCTTATTTAAAGAAAATAAAAATCGTCACATTCAAATTAGGTTTTCTTTTCCAGCTATAGATATAGTTGGATACTGGACACCTCATTGTGGCATGGTTCGTGATCTAAAAAGCGATTGGTGGCCTGGATTTGATACGATGATGTCCATCAGTGCACCTATTATCTCTTTTTATAACAACGATAGTCAAAATGTAAGAACCATTGCCTTATCGGAAACTTCTCAGAAAGTAAATAATCGATTTGGGGTTCGAGAAGAAACTGGTGAAATTATTTGTGTTATAACGATTGATTTAATCGATGATTTATTTAAGGATGGATATAGTTTATCCATTTATCAAAATTCTAAAAGAGAAATATATTGGAATGTATTAAATAAAGTCGTGTCTTTTTGGGAGTTAAAAGAGAACTATCAATCATTAAATTCACCTACTTTCGCTTATGCTCCATTATATTCTTTTTGGTACTCTTATCATCAAAATGTTAGTGCTGAAATCATAGAAAAAGAATGTGAAGAAATTGTAAAGTTTGGATTTAAAACAATTATTGTAGATGATGGATGGCAAACAGATGATAATCATCGAGGGTATGCTTATACAGGAGATTGGATTCCTTCTGAAAATAAATTTCCAAATATGAAAGAACATGTATTAAAAATTCAGTCTATGGGTCTTAAATACATGTTGTGGTTTTCAGTGCCTTTTGTTGGTATTTATTCAAAGTCTTATCAAACATTTAAAGACAAGCTATTGTATTTTGATTGCAACGCTCAGGCAGGTGTATTAGATATACGTTATAAAGAAGTAAGAGATTATTTAAAATCTATATATATTCATGCCATAAAAGATTGGGGAATTGATGGATTAAAACTGGATTTTATCGATGAATTTTATTTAAGAAAGGATAGTCCTGCTTTCAATGATAAAATGGATATTGCTGATGTACAACTTGCATTAGCAACCTTACTAAAAGAAACAAAAGATGCTTTAAAAAAATACAAACCAGATTTATTAATCGAATTTAGGCAAAAGTATATAGGTCCCGAAATTCGTCAATATGGAAATATGTTAAGAGTTACAGATTGTCCGGATTCTTCCTTAGCCAATCGTGTAGGTACGATTGATTTACGTCTATTATCGCACCATACAGCCGTTCATAGTGATATGTTGATGTGGAATAAAAACGATAAGATTGAAAATATAGCTTTACAGATTCTTTCTTGTCTATTTTCTACAATACAGATATCTATTTCTTTAATTAATCTTAGAGAAGATGTATCTAAAACATTACGTTTTTATTTAGATTTTATGTCTTCACATATAGATTTGCTTCAGCACAGTCAAATTGAACCTTTGCAACCACAAAATTTATATCCATATGTTTCTGTTAAGAATAAAAATTTAAAACAGGAATGTATGGTCAGTTATGTCGAGAATGTTTATCTAACATTAGAAAATAGAGAAAAACAATTCTATTATTTTAATGGGGGACCATCTGTAAAGCTTGTAATCAAGAGAACGGATAAAAAATATAAATGTATATCAAAAAACTGCATGGGAGAAATCATACATACTATCTATCTTCAAAAAGAATATAACGAAATCGAAATGCCACAGTGTGGTCTGCTGGAATGTATAGAATATGAATAAATTTTGTTCTGAAAGGGTTTACATTTCATGAAATTAATTGTATTATAGTTGTGGATAAAGTTGAAATCAGGCTCAATTTCAACACTCACGTTTATACATCCTTCCTTATATTGTATGTGAGATAATTTTATTCATATCGATTCCTTTCGATACTTGATGAAAAGCACAGAAATGTGCTTTTTATCTTTTTAATTGTTGACAAACAAACGATATCCTTTAGAATAAAGAAGTAAAATTGAAAAGAGGTAGAAATCATGAGTGTTCCTATTAAAGAATTAAAATCTGGTACATCTTATATTGAAGATAACGAATTGTTCTTATGCATGTCAAATCAACAGAATAAACAAGGTCGTTTATCTGGAAAATATATGGTTAAAAGAAAGAATATGCGTTCTGGCGCAATTACAGAATTATCCTATAATCCAACTGCAAAAGTGGAAATTGTTTATGTAGATAAGAAAGAGTATACATACTCATACAATGATGGATCTAACTTTGTATTTATGGATCCAGAAACATTTGATACAATTGAAATTCCAGCATCTAGATTAGAATGGGAAAAAAATTTCTTAGCGGATGGAAAAGAATTGTTAGTTAATATTCGTTCTTTTAATGGAGAAATATTAGATATTATTTTACCAGATAAAGTAGCACTATTAATTACAGAATGTGAAGCAGCTGTCAAAGGAAATACAGCAACTTCTGCACAAAAGAATTGTACATTGGAAACAGGTTTAGAAGTAAAAGTTCCTTTATTTATTGAAGATGGTGAAACCATTGTTGTTAGTACAGCAGATGGTAAATACAGTGGACGTGCATAATAAAGCTAGATTCTTCTAGCTTTTTTTGTTAGGATGAATTTATGTCGAAGAAGAAAAAAAGAAAGTTAAAACTAGATCGATTATTGTTAGTAATGGTTTCTTTTTGTTTGGTAATTGGTTTGTTTATAGGACTGATATTTGGTGTTGTTCATCTGTTGTTTAAAGACAATAATCAAGATGTCACATCCCTACAAAAAGTAAGTGTTACTTTAACTGGAGATCTTTTATATGAACAAGGTTTATATGACTGGATGGATAATTATTCCTTTGGGACTTATCTGGATAAAGTTCTACTATACTTAGATTCCGACTTAACAATCGCAAATCAAGAAGTTCCGATTGGTGGAGAAGAATTAGGTATATCAGGCGTTGCGTATACCTTTAATGCACCATATACAATAGCGAATCAATATCCAACAATTGGAATTGATTATGTCACAAATGCCACCAATCATACCATGGATATGGGTGTGCAGGGAATTATAAACACAAATTCAATTTTAGATCAAAATGATGTTGGACATACTGGTGCATATACATCACAAGAAGATAGAGATACTATTTCAGTTGTTACAGTAAATGGTATTAAAATTGCGATATTGGCTTATACTTATGGAACCAATCAGGTAAATCAAAATAATTATGATGTAAATTATTTTTTAAATGGCTATGGTGAATTTGATCAAGAACATCAAGATTTATTAGAAAATGATGTGCAAAAAGCAAAACAAGAAGCTGATCTAGTATTTGTAGCCATGCACTGGGGAAATGAATTCACATACGAAATTAATGATACTCAAAGTACTGTCGCTCATTTTTTAAATGAGCTTGGAGTGGATTTAATTATTGGTAATCATCCTCATACTATTCAAAAGGCAGAAACTCTTACAAATTCCAATGGAAAAGAAACGATTGTTTTTTATTCCTTAGGTAATTTTATTTCATCAGCAGCACTGGTAGACAGAGCAAGTGAAGATTTTCAAAATATGTATGAAATAGGGGCTGTTGTGAATTTGAATGTTGTAAAGAATGAGGACGATATTTCATTAGAAGATATCACAATCATTCCTATTGTGAATCATTTTGAAGATAATTACACGAATTTTCAAATGATTCCCTTTAGTGAATATTCCGATGAATTGGCATCAAAACATTATCAACGTGAATTCAATGAAAACTTCAATGTAGAATGGTTAAGTAATCAAATTCATTCAGTTTTTGATGAAAGTGGTTTTTCAATAGAATAAAAAATATGAAATTTTGCTTTAAATAAAGCAGATTTTGTAGATTTTAATTCTATTTTTTTGTATAATGATATGGAATGTTTTTAGGAGGTTTTTATGGCTGAAAAATTATCAAGAAAACAAAAATTTGAAGAATTAAGAAATGAAATAGAACAACAAGCATTAGAAACAAATGTTGAAACAAACAAACCAATTAAGTTATCGCGTGTAAAGACAAATTCAATGTCGCATGCTACAAAAGCATTATATCCACATGAAGATATTACAGCTACGAAAACAAATACAACAACCGCTGTAATGGAAGATTTGTTAGGAGAAGTAAAGCAATACAATATTGATAATGGAAATCGTTACACAGACGATACGCAAATCAATATTTTAAAACAGTTGGATTCAACAACTCCTTCTGTTCGTAATCAACACATTATGCCTATGGAAGAGGATGATGAAGATTTAGGACATACAATGGAAATGCCTAGAACAAGTAGTTTTGGAAATGACATTGATGGTATTGCGACTTTTATGCCTAATCAAAAGTTAACGCGTCAAAATCCAATTGTTGTCGATCAGCAAGAAGATGATAAGATTGACGAAATTAGCTTTGATGATTATTTTTCTCCAAAAGATGAAAAAATTGTGTTAAACAATAAAGACTTCAAGGCTTCTGATTTAGGGGATACAGATCATTTAGATTTATTCGAACCTGGAAAATATGATCAAGAATTTAATGTAACAGAACAAGAAGAAGTAGAAGAAGAACAAGAAAAGCCAAAGAAAAAATTTGGGTTAAAGAAAAAGAAAAAACAAAAGAAACAAAAATTACAAGAAGTTGTAGAAGAAGAGGATATTGAAGTTCCTTCTTCTAAAATTAGAATGCAAGCTGAAGAATTAGATGAGCAAGAAGATACAAAAGGAAGCAAATCAGGAACAATTTTGAATATCATTCTAGTTGTATTGATTGTCGCTTTAATTGCATCAATTGGATTTACTGTTTATTTCTTATACCAAATGGGTAAATAAATATGAATAAAATTAATATTGCGATGGATGGTCCTAGTGGTGTTGGTAAAAGCACCATTGCAGATATTCTAGCAGAGAAATTTAATATGATTCATTTAGATACGGGAGCTATGTATCGTTGTGTAGCTCTTTATTTAAAAGAAAATAATGTAAACTATGACAATCAAGAGGATTTAAAAGAAGCCTTAGAAAATATTTCTATTCAATTTATTGATGGAAAAACATTATTGAACGATAAAGATGTCACAAGCCAAATTCGCACAAACGAAATTTCTATGCTGACTTCTAAAGTTTCTGCCATTGGCATGGTTCGTAAAAAATTAGTATCTCTTCAACAACAAACGACAAAAAATAAAGGATTTATTGTTGATGGAAGAGATATTTGTACAGTTGTTTTACCAGATGCTGAAGTTAAGATTTATATGGATGCATCGGTTAAAGCAAGAGCTGATAGAAGATATAAAGAATATATTGATTCAGGTGTAACTGTAGATTATGATACGATTTATCACGATATTGAAAAACGTGATTATCAAGACAGTCATCGTGAAATTTCACCACTTCAAAAAGCTAAAGATGCGATCGTTGTTGATACTTCAAATTTATCAATCGATGAAGTTGTTGATGAAGTGATGAATATAATCAAAAAAATTTTATAGAAAGGAGACTTAGCTATGATTCGTGGCACAGTTGCGATTGTGGGCCGTCCAAATGTTGGAAAATCAACTGTTTTTAACCGTTTGATTGGCCAGAGAAAAAGCATCGTCGATGATACGCCTGGAGTAACTAGAGATCGAATTTATGGTGAAGTTGAATGGTTAACGCAAACCTTTCGTTTAATTGACACAGGTGGAATTCAAATTGAAGACCAAGCTTTTGCCACAGAAATAAATATGCAGGTAGATATTGCCATTGAGGAAGCAGATGTAATTATTCTTCTTGTATCCGCTCAAGAAGGTGTTATGACAGATGATATGGTGATTGCTAAAAAACTGCAAAAAAGCAATAAGCCTGTACTAGTTGCCGTTAATAAAGCAGATAATGAAACTTTACAATTAAATGCATATGAGTTCTATGAACTTGGTTTATCCGATCCTATTTGTATTAGCGGAGCTCATGGAATAGGCCTAGGTGATTTATGCGATGAAATCATTAAAGCTCTTCCTGAAAAATCAATAAAGACATATGATGGCATTACTTCATTCTGTGTAATTGGTCGACCTAATGTAGGGAAAAGTTCTTTGGTCAATGCGATTTTAAGAGAAGAACGCGTTATTGTTTCAAATATAGAAGGAACAACTCGAGATGCAATTGATACACCTTTTAAAGTAGATGGTCAGGAATATATGATTATTGATACGGCTGGTATTCGTAAAAAAGGGAAAATATATGAAAATATTGAAAAATACTCTATTTTACGTGCTTTAAGTGCAATAGATCGTAGCAATGTTGTTTTATTTGTGATTGATGGTGAAAAGGGAATTACCGAGCAAGATAAACATGTTGCTGGTTTAGCACATGAAGCAGGAAAGGGTGTTATCATCGTTTACAATAAATGGGATGTTGTAGAGAAAGATGAGAAAACCATGTCAAAAATCACTAAAGAAATTCGTAATCAATTTCTTTATTTAGATTATGCACCTATTGCCTTTGTTTCCGCTAAAACAGGTAGTAAGGTTCAAAACTTAATTCCATTAATTAATCAAGTACAAGACAATTGTACTTTACGTATCCCAACAAATGTTTTAAATGATGTTATATTGGATGCACAAATGATGAATCCCGCAAAACCACATTTAGGAAAACAGATGAGAATCTATTATGCATCACAGGTAGCTGTAGAGCCTCCTACATTTGTCTTATTTGTGAATGAACCTGAATTATTACACTTTAGTTATAAACGTTATATTGAAAACAAGATTCGCGAAGCATTTGAATTTACAGGAACTCCTATTCATATTCTTGCTCGTAAAAGAACATAAAAGAGGTATTCTATGTCGAAATATGTAAATAAAGAATCATTAACACAGACTTTAGCATCCAGCTTAAATTTAACTAGAAAAGAAGCCAGTTTTGCTGTTGATTTGATTTTTAATGAAATGTCGGAAGCTTTGGCTTCTCAAGGTAAAGTCGATATTAGCTCATTTGGAAAGTTTGAAATCTTCGATCGAAAAGAAAGAATGGGAATTAATCCAGTAACAAAAGAAAAAATGGTGATTCCTTCCAGCAAACTTCCAAAATTTAAACCAAGTCAGACATTAAAAAGAAAGTGTAACGAATAATTATGAGAAAAATAGTCATTCTTTTAATATGTGGCATATTAATTTTTAGCATGTTGTTTAGTACATTCTTTAATTTAATGGCAATGGCTGGATAAAGTGATATAATAAATAAAGCGAAAACTATGTATTTTCAACCAAGGAGATTATATAGAGAATCTCAAACTAGGTACATATGTTTTCGCTTTTTTAATAAAAAAGAAGAAACTATTCACTAGCTTCTTCTGTAGTTTCAGATTTAATATCTTGTGTAACAGCTTCACCCATTTCTGGATTTTTTGATATGGTAACAGAACGATCAATTCCTAGAGCTGCACAAATCATTTGCACAGTAATTGGATCATCATTACCACCAGGATAACAGATAAATGAATTATTAAATGTCATCATCACATTACATGATAATTCCTGATTTGCATCCAAATACAATAAAGCATAGCCACCAGATGTTCCACTTATATCTTTTAATAATAATTCTTCACCATCAAATGTTAGTGATTTAATTGTATTGATATCAGCAGTGGAATAATCACATTTACTAGGATAATCCGTTGTTAGTAAACCATTTAATGTACCATAAGGTGTCACATACGGAATAACAATTCGTTCATCTGTTTTATTTGTATACGTTAGTAAGAAGTTTGATACAATTGTATTTCCTCCAGTAAACTCAATAGAAACCTGAGAATAATCATATCCAATATAAATATCATCATCTTCATATAAAGACTGTTTCATTCCAACTTGTTTCGATGTTACATTTTTATTACTTGCTTCACGAACATTAATGTTGTTGAATGACATAAATTCATCTTTATCAGGGAAATATAAGCCAATATTTTTTTGATTATTATTAGGGAAGCCAACATAACCAGCAATATATACAGATTGTTCAGGTTGAATATTTGTCATTGGAATTGTTTTGTTTTGGTCAATGGCATTAATATTTTCTTCTTTATCATCTGTAATTTCATACATTAAATTTTCAACATCATAATCTTCTTTAGAGTTGTTTTCTATTCCAATCAAATAATAGTAATAGACTGTATTTTGATCTTCGTTAGACACCTTTAAAACGTCTTCTAGAGTTAGCGTAACATCGTCACTTAAAGCATATGTTGGATCTTTTTTAGAACAACCAAATAGAGTACATCCAATTGCTGCTGCTAAAATAAGTTTCATTAATTTTTTCATATAATCACCATACATATTTTACCGATTTATAAACTTTAGTTCAAGGTCTAAATGTTAGTTAGCGCTACACTCAATTTGAATGATAATGTTGTTTTTGTCCATTTTCGGTGTCACTTTGGTCACATCATAAAAGTAAAAGCTTAAATCAAAGGCTTTTGAGACATATGCATTGCGTCCGTAAATATGATAATCGAGTAGGTGATTATCATCATATTCGTTTAAATAAATATCTAAGTCCTGTTGATCATGCATCGTACATAGTAAATCTAATAATTTCATTTCCATCACCTCGACTTTAATTTATATAAAGAACTGACATTATTTATGTTAGTTGTCGAAATTCTATTTGTGAATTTTTCACAAGTAAATAATAG
>R14__coassemble_1169_pt1 | contig 13916 bp, 10 predicted proteins | sample R14__metabat2_low_PE_009 | metagenome-assembled genome bin R14 | reverse complement strand
ACTTGATTGGACTCTTTTGCCTTTACTAAGCTCGCTTTGGTATCAATGACATTAAGACTCGTATTATTCTTTAGATAATCCATAAAACCATCGGTCTTGGAATAATCACTTTCTCGAGTGACTGTATCTGGCATGTATTCAGGATAAACAGATGCCTTATTTGGAATGGATAAAATATAGAAGTCACATCCATAACTATTAATCACAGCTGCTTCTTGTTCTAATTTAGAAGCATATTCGGCCATTTCTTCATCGGAGTAATGATACAAGCATTGATAATCACTAATTGGATCTCCATCATCATTGGCTTTTAAAAATAACCAATTATCTTTTCCTAGTAATACTACATCCGATTCAATATAAGTATTACCCGATGTACTTTTGGATACCTCACTGGCTACCTTTGCTCCTTCTTCTTTTCCAGCTAAATTATCCGAAAAGCTATTCAGAAAGCCATTAATACCAGAATCATCTTTGGCGGTTCCATTGACTTCTTGCTCGGCTAGATGTCCTTCATAGACTGAGTTTGTTTCCGTTGGATTAAAGAAGCCAACAATCATGTTAAAACAGGTCGATATAGAAATTCCTAGAATCGCAACACAGGAAATCAAAGTAATAATATTTTCTCTCATGGTTGGTCTCCTTTCTAGAAATTAAAATAAATAAATGGACTATAGGCATTGCTGAAAATGAAGAATACACTTAAAGCAAAAATGCCTAACATACAAATAACATATAAGGTATTGTATATGATATTCTTTCTTAGTTTTTTATGCATTGTTTTAAGAATTGGAAAACAACAAATTACACCAGCACAATAATAAACAAGATATTGTCTTAAATACTGAAGAAAAGCGCCTCCAAAGATTCCCTTAGCACCTATTCCAATCATACCGAGTACATAGGTTAAGGCAATGGATAAAGAATCGCTTCTAAAGAAGATCCATCCTAACATCACAAAGAATAAGGTATAAAGATGTTGAAACTTCCCTAGTTTTTCATGAATCGAAGTAAATCGTTCTAACAGAATCAGTACAAAATACATCAATCCCCAGAAAATAAAGGTCCAGTTAGCTCCATGCCAAATACCAGTTAATAACCAAACAATGAAAATGTTAAAAATCAGACGAGCTTTTGAGTCAACTCTTGACCCTCCCAATGGGATATAGACATAGTCTCTAAACCATGTCTGTAATGAAATATGCCATCGCCTCCAGAACTCAGAAATACTATTGGCAATATATGGATAATTAAAGTTTTCTTCAAAACGAAAACCAAACATTTTACCCAGTCCTATTGCCATATCCGAATATCCGGCAAAATCATAAAAGATTTGAAGCGTATAGGATATAGCCCCTAACCATAAAAGAAACATAGAATTGGAATTAGATCCTGCCTTTACATTTTCAAAGACAGCATCGGCAACAATCGCAAATTGATTAGCCAACAAGACTTTCTTTCCTAGTCCAATAATAAAACGATTCATTCCCAAAGAGAATTGACGAAAACTTTCTTTTCGATGATCAATTTGTTTGGCAATGGTTTCATATCGTACAATGGGACCTGCGATTAACTGAGGGAATAAAGAAATATACAATCCTACATTTAATGGATTGGTTTGAACCGTTCCCTGTTCTCGATAGACATCGACTACATACGAAATAGCCTGGAAAGTATAGAAAGAGATTCCGATTGGTAAGGCAACTCCAACTAAGTCAATCTTTGTATGAAACAAAGCATTGATATTATTAATGATAAAGTCAGCATATTTAAAATATCCAAAAACAAGTACATCAAAAAGAATCATAATGAGAATCACAAGTTTTTGTTGAAATGGTTGTTTTTTAAATTTGTGAACCAATAAACCAAACAGATAGTGCATAAAGATCACAAACAACATTAAAAACACATAGACTGGTTCACCATAGGCATAGAATAAAACACTGGCTATGAATAAGAATAAATTCTTATACTTTCCTTGTTTAAAACGTTTAAAAAAGCCATAGTAAAGTAGGACTGTTAATGGTAAAAACAAAAATAAAAATATCTCGCTAGGAAACAACATAAGACTCTCTCCCTGTATATTTTAAAAATGTGAGTTATTTACTCACATAAATGATTTAACCCTTCTTTAAAGAGATGAATAAATGCTTCTTTAGAAAATAAGGATTGAAAGACATCATAGACCTGCCTGTGCGATTTCACTGTATTCTTTTTTATCTCTAATAGAAACGATTCATCATCTGTATAATTGATTCCTACACCATACTTAGAAACAATTTGCCATGTATCACCTTTGATGTTGTTGATTAAAGGAATACCATAGGATAGATAATCAATGCTTTTAATCGTTAGTCCGACATTGACCGATTCTACCATCATATTAAAACCATAGTCACAATCATGCAGAAGTTCAAATTTCTTTTTCTCATCAAAAATAGGTCCATAATCATCTACCGTTGCACCAGAATTCTTTAAAGCATTTATAAAAGATTCTTTGTTTTCGCCTTTTCCAATCACTTTGACTTCAACATTGTATTCATTACTTAATAATTCAACAATATGAGCAATCTTTTCAATATCAATGATGTAATTCATACTACCTAAGTAACATAACTTTAAAGTTTGATGGGAATCACTAGATTTTATTTCAAAATTAGAATTTGTTTCTTTGAATAAATATAATGTAGAACATTTTGATTTGACAACTTCATTCAGTTTTTCTTGATATAAACTGCATTCAGTAAATATATGATCGGCACATAAAAAACTAGAATCCCTTAAATTCTTCCAATATAAAAAAGGTGGAGTGCCATGAAATTTCTTGCCTGGCATAGATTCTGGCCACATATCAATTAAGTCAAATACAAGTTTTGTATCGTTGTACTGTTTTTTATATTTTGCACAAACATTTGCCACTGTATTTGGTGGAACGAGGGCATAAATAAGATTCGGTTGAATGTTTTTTAATTGTTTATAAACTTCTTTAGAAAAAGCAGAATGAGACAGTATACGAGCAATCGAAACGTTTTTCTTATATTCTTTTACGGAAATATAAGTACAATTCACATTTTTATTTTCAATTCTGCATTTTCCAATATGATCAAAATCAGAAGTCAATATTGTTACAAGAAATCCATCTTGTTCTAATTCATTCTTTATTGGCTCCAATCGTTTTTCATACCAGTCAAAACAACTAATCAACACTGCTTTTTTCATAAAATTCATTCACTACTTAATCTTTCTTACGGGACTTCCTACATAGGTTCCACTTTCTTCTATGTCTTTTACTACAACAGCTCCAGCTCCTACAATCACATTGGATGTGATGTGTTTTCCTTGAATAATTTGTGTTCCTGTTCCCAGTTCGGAACCCTCTTCAATTTCACAACATCCAGATATATTGACACTTGGATACACAGTTACATAATCATGGATGTTACAATCATGTCCGATAGTACAATCCAAATTGACAATCACATGATTTCCTATATTAATATCAACAGTAATAATGTTACCTGCACAAATAATAGATCCTTGTCCTATTTGTACTCTTTTAGACAGAATGACACTTGGATCAATAACAGTAGCAAATTTCACTTTTGAATTTGTTAGTTTATTGATGATTAATTGACGAACTCGAGCAGAACCAATGGCACAGACACAATATACATCGTCTAATGTTTTTAAATAATCAATTCCACCACATACTTGATAATCATCTATTTTGGTGTTCCATAAGGATTCGTTATCATCAATAAATCCTTTTAAATCCCAGGTTGGATTTTGTTCATTGATTCTTTCTACTAACCAGGCAACTTCTCTTCCAAAGCCACCAGCTCCAATAATATATAAATCTTTCATGTTGACTCCTAATAGGGTGCTACCCATGTTTCTTTCGCATTTTCATCTGTTCCCATAAACTCTTCCATGGTAGCTGATGTTTGAGAAGAGATGCCTTCTCTTTTAAACACAACTAAAATTGTATCGATAATAATCTGTACATCTAATTGAAAGGAAATGTGTTTAGTGTACCATACATCCATCGCAAATTTATCTTCCCAGGATAGTGCATTTCTTCCATGAGCTTGGGCATATCCGGTTAATCCAGGTCTTACATCATGACGATGTCTTTGCATCTCATTGTATCTTGGCAAATATCGAACCAATAAAGGTCTTGGTCCAATAATGGCCATATCGCCTTTTAATATATTAAAGAGTTCAGGTAATTCATCTAAAGAAGAGGCTCGTAAAAATCTTCCATATTTATTTAAACGAATCTCATCTGGTAATAAATTTCCGTTGGCATCTTTTCGATTATCCATGGTTCTAAATTTAATCAGTTTAAAAATCTTTTCATCTTTTCCAGGTCTTTCCTGCATAAAGAAAGGATTTCCTTGCATAAAGATGACTCCAAGAAGTATCAATAATAAAAGAATAGGAGAAAGAACGAGTAAGGCACAAAGGCTTAATATAAAATCCACTATTCTTTTAAAGCACTTTGCCCACATAACTTTCTTCCTTTCTATTCAAAACAAGCTTTTATTACTTCAATAATTTTATCTTGTTGTTCAATTGTCATTTTATTATCAGATGGCAAACAAAGACCTCTTGTAAAGATATCTTGTCCCACATCATTGATAAAACGCACAAATTTACAATCTTTGTAGATTGGCTGCATATGCATAGGTTTCCAAATCGGTCTTCCTTCAGCATTAATAGAAGCAATGGCATCTAAGATTTCAGAAGGATTAACAATAGATGTTTGAGAGGCATCAATCAACATACAGCTTAGCCAATAATTCGCTTGGCAAGTATCAGGAATCGGATTCATTGTGATTGGTAAATCCTTTAATCCATCTTTATAACGATAATATATATCTTTCTTTTGTTGAATATGTGTTTCTAAGTATGGTAATTGTCCTCTTACCACTCCTGCAATGACATTACTCATACGATAGTTATAGCCTAACTCTTCGTGTTGATACCATGGAGCGGCTTCTCTTGATTGTGTAGACCATTTTCTTACCTTATCAGCATCCTCTTTGGAATTAGTTAGAAACATACCTCCAGAAGAACCGGTAATGATCTTATTTCCATTAAAAGAAATACAGTTATAATCTCCAAAAGAACCCGTAGGAATTCCTTTATAAGTTGAACCAAAGGATTCAGCCGCATCTTCTATCACTAAAGCATCGTGTTTTTTGGCGATTTTTAGTATTTCATCCATTTTTGATGGTGTTCCATATAAATGAGCAATGACGATTAATTTGACATCTGGATACAATTCAAAAGCTTTTTCTAACGCTTTTGGATCCATATTCCAGGTATCGTATTCTGTATCAATAAAGATAGGTGTTCCATCTTCATACACAATAGGATTAACAGTAGCCGCAAAAGTCATATCTGAACAGAATACTTGATGACCATATAGTGTTCTTTTTCCAACAGCTTGTCTTCCATAGAGTCTTTCTCCTGCTAGTTTAACCGCTAAATGTAAAGCAGAAGTTCCAGAAGCTAAAGCGACACCATATTGCACACCTGCTTTTTTAGGAATTTCTTCTTCTATCACATTAATATTCTTACCAACAGTTGACATCCAATTGGTTTGATAGGCTTCTTCCATATATTGAAGCTCTTCTCCATGCATAGTAGGAGAAGATAACCATACTTTGGATTCAAATGGTTTAAAATCTTTTTTCTTAAACATATTTACCCTTCTTTTATCTTTAACCTTCCCTATCGTATCAAAACCACACAATCATTTCAAGTTCATAAGTACTACCTAAAAAACAGTGTAAACTTGTACACTGTTTAAATATCAATCGTCTTCTATTATCGTTACAGGACATACCCATTGTTGATTTAAAAAGAATAAATCTAGTTTTAATAAATGATTATGTTTATCCACACTGACTACATAATCATCATATCCAACTAAAGGTCCTGCATCTATTTTTAATTTTTTACCTACTATATGTCCATAGGACATCTTTAAAGTAAAGGAATCACCTAATAGATTACTAATAGAGGCAATCTCTTCTTTGCTTAGAGCTTGTGATCCTTCATACTTTAATTCTTTTATCAATCCTTTTTTAATTTCCATAGATCTTAATTTCGAATCAAAGTCCAATTGATTATATCCCGTTAGGATAAAAACATAACCTGGAAATAATGATTTTAAAACAATTTCTTTTTTATCTCTACGATAATGTTCTACCTTACAAGAATGAGCTTGAAACCCGTTTACTCGATTCAATAATTCACATAGAATATCTTCTTGTCCTGTTTGAACAAATAATACATACCAATTCATACAAGTATGATACTAAGAATTGAAAGGATTTTCAAATTCTTAGTATATTAGCAATTGAGTAATTAGATTATTAATATTATTTCCATAAGCCTCATTTGAAGCCCATTTTTTCGATAAGTCTTCTACAGTTGGTGCACAACCTCTAGTTACATAAGTAAATCGAGGATCTACACAAGTATTCACTAGAGCATCCGTTGAAGCATATGCTTTTAAGTGTTGAATTTGAGCTCGAATTCCTGTACGAACATCCGCAAAGGAGTTTCCAGAGACTCCTCCTGTAGCACCAAGTCCGGCAAAGTTATATTGATTAGGTAATACATCTCCTCCAAATTTTAACCATCCAGTTTCTAACATAGCCTGACAGAAGGCAACTTCTACATTGACTCCTTCTGTTTTTGCTTCTTCATAGAAGATCTGACAGAACTCTTCAATCGTACTTGCCCCACCTTGAGCTAGTACACCATCATAAGTCGTACCATAATTAGAGAAGGTATCATAACTAGAATTATGTGCATTAAAGAAAGAAACCATCTGAGAAACGGTTACATGTCCTGTTCCCATAATGTAACGATAGCCATTAGAATCATACATATCAGATTGTTGCTCTTCTTGTTCTTCTTCATTTAAAGCTAAGTAGTAGTTATACAATGACTTACATAAATTCATTAAAGATGTATTGCTTGTATTCATTGCTTCATATCCATAACTCAATATGCCATAATTCATAGATAAAGAACCGACTTGAATCAAATACATATGATTTAAATATACTGGATTGATATTATTAATTGTTAATACAGTATAATTTCCTTCTGTAGTCGTAGAAACAGAAGAACCATCAACTTTAAAGTTTCCTGTTCCTTTAAAGTATAACTTTAATCCAAGTGTTGATTGTAAGACCAAACGAGCTCCTACAAAAGAAACATTGGAATCAGTTGAAGTTATCATCTTTTTATAACTTGAAAGATCAATATCACTGAGCGTTGATAAAGAAGTAGGAAGATAGCCAGTATTATAATCAAAATAAGTTTGACTATAAGCTCCATAAGACAATAAAGCATTGACTATATCAATATCCTTTTGTGAATAACTACTTGTATTTCCTAATATATAGTCTCCATAGTATTTCACCGTAAAACTATGTTGATTTCCCGTATAAGAGTCTGATTTTAATTGAATCTTTATAGAACTTGTCATTTCTTTAGCACTCACAGAACATGGAAAAATATAATAAGTTTTCCCATCTTTTACTTCTGTTGAAGCATTAGAAACATAAACTTTTTGTTCTGTATAGCTTCCATTATTAGGAACCATAAAAGAAACATAAGCACTATTATCCGATAAAATACTATCTGGTAAGGTCATATAGGTATTAACGGTTATGCTTCCATCTAATTTTAAAGTATATCCTTCTAAAATCGCTTCTTTCTCTTGTTTTAAAGATAGGCCATAGGCATTGACGATACCAGCACAATCAGCAGCTGCTAGAGTTTGCAGTTTAGAATCACTACTTAAGTAATTATTGTAGTCATTTTCATTATCAATAAAACAATGCTCAATAATAATAGCTGGAATACCTAAATTTTTACTACGACGAATAATACCATAATAATCGCCATACGAACCATCTGGGTAATCATATCCAGCAGCAGAACCTTCTATTGTTTTCACTTTGATTCCTCTATCAGTAAGACCTAAGGAAGTAAGTTGCGATTGAATATTACTTGCAAGATTTTGTCCGATTGTAGAAGCTGTAGCGTTATAATTTGTATTCGGATAATAAACTTCGGCTCCATCTGCTTTGCCATTATAAGAGTTTAAATGCATACTAATCAGGACATCCGCTCCATTGTTATAAGCAAATTGTGCTCTAGCCTGTAAATCTTCTGCTTCTGTATTTCCTAAACGTACATCAGTATCTCTGGTCATAATGACCGTCACTCCAGAATATTTTTCTAAATCTTCTTTTAAGTATTGAGCAATCTTTAAAGTTAAGTCCTTTTCATATACTTCATTGACACCAACAGCACCTGAATCTTCTCCACCATGACCTGGATCTAAACAGATAACTAAATTGGATACCGCTTCTACATCTGTAAATAAAGAATCGGTAACAGTTGAAAGGAGTGTTGTTTCATTCTCTACTGACTCTTGTGCTTGCTCTAAAGCCTCTCCTATTTCTTCTACCGCCTCACTACTATCGTTTCCACTAAGACTAACAACAGAGATTTCTTCTTGTTTTTCAATTACTTCAAAAGAAGCATCGATTCCAATTTCGTGAAGATTGATTGTTGTTTGTTCATTATTCAAAGTATAAGTGATTGTTTCTAAAGAATAGACTCCAGTCTCATTAAACTCTTTTTCAAAGATGATTAAATCATCTGTCGTTTCAGTTAATGGAACTACATAATAATCCTCATCATTTTCTACAACAATAGAAGCATCTTCTATTGTATTGGTGAAAGAAGCACAAATGATTTCACTACTATCTTGTTCAATAGAGATTTGGTCTACATAAATGTAATTTAATAAACATTCATCATTTTCTTGTTGATCTTCTGTAATTTCTTCTGTTCCTGCTATAGTTTCTTGTTCTTCTTCAACAATTTCTTCTGCGTAAACTGTGATTATGCTGCAGGATAAAAATATAGAAAGAATCACAACAAGTATCTGTCTTAAATATTTTTTCATGATGACATTGTAGCATAAATAATAAAATAAAAAAAAGATGGCAACTTGCCATCTAAAGAGTCTTATTATAAGGCACCATCTAAACAACCTTCACTTGAACCACTTGTATCCGTTGTTCCAGAAGATGTGTCATAGCTAGGCTCAGATGTATAGTTGCTTGAAGTGTCATAATATGTCGTATCATTATAGGATGTATCATATGTCACTGTCTCTTGTTGAGCAGCTGCTGCAGCTTGTGCTTCTTCTTCCGCTTTTTTAGCAGCTTCTTCTTCCGCCTTCTTTGTTTCAATTAATTCTTTTTCAGCATCTAATGTACTTTGTTCTTTGTCATCTTCGTCTTTATAAGTGATATATGCAACATCTTCTTCTACTTTTACTTTAAATGTATCAATCTCATCAAATGACATATCCATTAAAGTAAATTCAGAGTCATCTTCTAAAGTAAAGGAAACAATATATAAAGTACGAATGGCAATTTCATCGTCTTCTTGTTCTTCTTTCGCATCACTTGGCTCCAAATAGATAATAACTTGTTCTCCATCATCAATTACTTCATCATCCGTTAAGATTTCTGATTTTTCATGATCAACATCATCTTCAATATTGAAAGCCTTCATAGCTTGACCTGTACTGTTTGTAACAGTTAATTTATAAGCTGTTTCACTTTCTTTTCCAAAGGAGCGTAAAGTTGGCTCATCTGTCTTTTCTTCTGTAGTTTGTGAACTAGAACATCCAGCTAATAATAAACTTGTACAAAATAAAGCACATAATAATTTTTTCATAATCTTAATCCTTTCTTGCCACTTGTGTTAATTGTCCATTGGTTAATACATAAACACTGATTGTGGCATCCTTTGGTATATTCTTATTGAGTATATATACCTGATATCCATTATCTGCATCATCTTTCAAACATCCAAATGCTTCATACGCAATCTTTGAATCAGAATCTACGGATACATAGATTTGTGATTCCGTATCTAATACAGACGAATCAATTATACCACTAATAATTGTATAATCACCATCAACTTTTGTTGAAATAGTTGAATTTGTTTCTTTTGTCTCATATCCATGCAAAGATAAAGTTGGTCCCTGCATAACAGGAACTTCTTCAATAATAGAAGAAATTCTTCTCTCGACTCTTTCCACTATTACATAATCTGGTTTAAGACTAGAAACATCGGATAAACTATATGGTGATAATTTTGAATAATACGTATCTTCAAAGACATTTGCCATTAATGGGAATAAAGTGTTTCCAAACGAATCACGATACATAACCAAATTACCTTCTCCTGTTTCATTATGAGCACTAATAATATCCGATTCCACATCATCACTCGAACTTGTAACTTCATAGTTTTGATCGATATCGTAGTAATATTGTTCTTCTAATATAGGATATGATGCATACAACATCTTATCTAAATCCCCAACATAGTCTTTTCGAATTTCATAGTCTGTATTTGATAAATCATCGTGTTCTACATCTAAAGCATCTAGAATCGTATTATAAGCTAATACAGCGCCTTTATTATTCCAATGAGAATCTGTTTTTAAATATAAGACTTCATCTTCTTTTTCGAAAGCAGATTGTAAATCGATGTAGTTTACACCTTCCTTTTCTAAATACGGAATTAATAAATCCAGATTCCCTTGTTCGCCTTCTACATAGTAATAAGGCATATTTTCCGAATACAATGTATTTTTATTTGGTGAAACAACATAATAGAATTCACTACCCATAGCCTCACACATTCCCTGCATTAAAAATAAATTATGAGCAATGTTGTATAATGAACGATCACTTAATGTATTCGTTCCCTGATAATCATCGATTGTGTTTTTAAAATAAAGCCAATCATCACTTCCTAAAATAACAGATTCTTGACTAGATGAATCGATTAAAGAATGAAGATGTGCATTGATACCCACCATTTCATTACGAAAGGCAAAATGATCTTCAAAATAATCCCCTAATTCGGATAAGTAATCAATATTCAATCCAGAATCTGTTACTAAAGATGGAAATTGAGTTAAATCTCTATTTTCATAGGTGATTGTCGTTGGACAAATAAAAGTAAAAACAAATGGAACCAACATCACGATAATGATAAATCCAATATATAATTTTCTTTTCATAAGGACTCTCCTAAAATCTAAAATAAATAAATGGATTATAGGTTCCACTTGATAAACTCAATAAACACAATACAAACAAAATCATAGTATATGCATATCCAACAAAACTTTCCATTTTCAATTTTTTAAATACTGGAGTACATCCAATACAAGCTAAAATAAAAGTGAGAATAAAAATAGGTGTACACTGATTAAGAGTAGTGGTCAGTGTTGTAAAATCAAATCCTGTAAACATAGAATGAATATATTGAATAGCCTGCATCATATTATCCGCTCTAAAAATCACGAATCCAATTGTCACTATCAAAATTGTATAGATATGTCCTAATACTTTAGGAAGTTTCTTAATAGGTATCACCTGTTCCATTAAAGAAAACAAGCCATGATATAATCCCCAACACACAAATGTCCAGTTTGCCCCATGCCATAAACCAGTGATAAAAAAGACAATTATTTTGTTAATACTTGTACGGAAAGCTCCTTTTCTGTTTCCTCCTAAAGGAATATATACATATTCTTTAAACCAGGAGCTCAAAGAAATATGCCATCGTCTCCAGAATTCTTTAATGGAGGTGGAGATGTATGGATAATTAAAGTTTTCCAAAAAAGTAAATCCAAAGATATGTCCCATTCCGATTGCCATATCGGAATAACCACTAAAATCAAAGTAAATCTGAAATAAATAAGCAAAAGCACCAATCCATGCTGTAAAGATATTCATAGAACTCAAAGAAAAGATGGTATCAACAGTACTGGCCATCGTATTAGAAATCAATACCTTTTTTGATAGGCCAATAATAAATCTTTGAAATCCTTGACTTATTTCAACTTCATTTACTTCTCTATTTTCAATTTGTTGTTCTATGTCACGATATTTGACAATAGGTCCTGCAATTAATTGTGGAAAAAAAGAGACATACAAAAGAACATTGGAATATTTTCTTTGCGGTTTTACCTTTTTTCGATAAACATCTATGACATAAGACATAGATTGAAAGGTAAAGAAAGAAATTCCAATGGGAAGAGAAATATAAGTCAAAGGAATGGTAAATCCCATTCCAATGACTGTTTGTATAATCATATCTGTATATTTAAATACAACAAGTAATCCAACATTTACCAAAACATCCAGGATAAGCATTGGTTTATTGTCTTCTACATGCAATGCCATAAAGTAATTAAAGATTGTACTAAACAGCATTAATAATATATAAATTGGTTCTCCATATGCATAGAATAGTAAGCTAGCTGCAATTAATAAAGCATTTCGAATATGCATATTATCAATACATATATAAAGTAAGAAAACGATAGGTAAAAAAATACAGATAAAGACAAGTGAACTAAATACCATTTTTATCCCTTCACATAATTAATTCTTGATGTGCTATATGTTTTCCACCAGCAATCAATACCCAGTTCATATTCACCTTCTGGATCACATATATAAGTTGAACCATTTACATATACTTCTACCCAGCCATGACCGCTATTTAATGAGCCATTTGCTAAACGAACACGACCTTCAATATAAGCACAACTAAATCCTAATTTTTTAGCACAAGCAGCAAACATGGCTGCATAAACATAACAGTTTCCTCTTCTATTTTCAGAACCATATACTGCATATGTCTGTTCGCGTGTTAAATATGGATAAGCAGCAATATGAATTGGTAAAGTTTGATAAGAAATATTATGAACAATCCAGTTATAACATGTTCTTAAAGCAGTTGTCCCAGATTGACCGTTTGCACCAGACCATGACATAACATTTGTTGCGACTGCATTGTAACGGTTTGGGTTAACAACTGATTGGTCTCTAAAGCAATCAGATGTACTACCAGGTGCTGCTTCACCTTTAGCAACTAATTTGATTTGTATAGCTTCCATGCGATAGCTATAGTTCGCACTACCAGCATCCGCACCATTTGAAGCCCATCCAAGCCAACCAATATTTTCTACATGTACACGATAATAAATATCATACTTTTCAGCCAAATCATCTGTTAGTTGAATACGAATAGCTTCTAAACGTAAGGACTGTCCAGATGTTCCGGACATTTCACCATCTGAATGCCATTCACTTTCCCATCCAGTATTTTCAATATACGATTGATATTGAATACTTCCTGAAATATCTTCTAATTCTTCAGTCTTTTTAATTTGAATGGCTTCAATACGCAAAGATTGACCAGATGTTCCTGATGATGCCCCGTCATACTTCCATGCTTGCCATCCAATATTTTGAACATAGGTTTGATAAGTAATCTGTTGATTATCACTTTCTCCGTTCGCACCTATATAACAATCAGTTGTACTTCCAGGTGCTTCACCACCTTTTTCAACTAATACTATTTGAATGGCTTCAAGACGATATGAATATCCTGTCGTACCAGCCATCAAACCATTTTCAGCCCAACCAAGCCAGCCAATATTTTGCGCATGAACACGGTAATAAACATCATATTGATCAGCCAAATCATCTGTTAGCTGAATACGAATGGCTTCTAAACGCAAAGACTGTCCAGCTGTTCCTGATATTTCTCCATCTGAATGCCATTCACTTTCCCATCCCATATCTTGGATATATGTTCGATATTGAATGTTACCTGAAATATCTTCTAACGCATCTGATTTTTCAATACGAATTCCTTCCAATCGATAAGATTTACCTGATGTACCAGAAGTTGCTCCATCGTATTTCCATGATTGCCATCCAATATTTTGAACATAGGTTTGATAAGTAATCTGTTGATTATCACTT
>R14__coassemble_1088_pt1 | contig 14704 bp, 7 predicted proteins | sample R14__metabat2_low_PE_009 | metagenome-assembled genome bin R14 | reverse complement strand
GAGGAAGGAAGCTGATTAACTCCAGATTTTGTTTTACATATAGATTTCATTTTTTCTATTGTGAATTTTTCTAATTCCAAGCTTTTCATATTAATCCATTCATCTAAAGCTTTCTGTTTAGAATTATTGATTAATTCAACAAATAAACTATTTAGTGATTTGTTTTTTCCTTCAGTTAAATAATCATCCATATGCTTTATTTCGTAAAGACTTTTTTTGATATCTGATATTTTTAAAAAATCTTCTCTATATTCTTCATATTTTTTGCTAGAGATTGATTCATTAAAAACCGCATCTTTAAACCCAAAATTTGCACTTAATTTATTCGCATCTCTAGTTGATGCCCATTCTAAATATTTCTTTATAGGTGTTATTGATACGTCTGTCCACTCTTGAATATTGTTGAAATTTTCTGAACAATCACTAATTTTTAATTTTGAAAAATCAGATTCCTCGTTTGAAACAGTAGTTAATTTTTTATATTCTGTTTCTTTCGTTTGTCCATCATAATATGCCACATCAGAATTTCCTAATGCATCAAAATGTTCTTTTATGGATCTTAGGAATGAACTCTTACCAGTTCCTTTTCCTCCAAAAAAGACATTAATGTCGTTAAAGATAGGAATATTTAATGAACAATCTTCAAAAGGAGAAACTTTTATATTAGTATTGAATTTTGTATACATAAATGTCTTTAATACCTGTGGATCCTTCTTAATCAAAAGATTAAAATGATCATAGTCGTTTATTGGCATTTTTAATTCAGGCAACTCTATTTCAGAATAGTGGTTCCAATCATGAACGTCAGATCCAATAAAGCTATTTAAATTATGTGCATATAATATCCCAGCGCTTCTTAATTGAGGTACTTCAAGGAATAGAGGTTTATTGTTTGTTAAACTATCCTTCAATAAGTCTAAATCATCTTGAACAAGGCTTGGCTTTTTCCATCCATAATGAGCAATTACAATGATATCCAAATCTTCAAAAGTTTTAACCATTTCATCAATTGAAGCACAGAATTTGTCAGGAGAAGTTTCTCCTATTAGCATTTTGCATTGCTTATCAAAATTTTCAATTTCTTTAGGATTAGATATTACAATACAATGACCTTTACTTTTTTCTCCTGAAATATCTAATTCTATACCTGGCCATACTTGAATATTCTTTTCTTTGCATGCTGTGTGAAATTCAGAATATTGGCCAATATCAAAAAGATTGTGATTAGTAATTGCAACTATTGAAACTTGAGCATTTTCTAATTCTTTTACAAATTTTTCACAGCTTACTTCTCTTGTTTCTGCATCGCCTTGTTTGGCTTTACGTGTATGACAATGTAAATCAATTTTCATTTATTCAACTCCTAACGACTTAAACACTGCTTCTTCAGCACTGTTATAAAAGATCAAACTGAAACTTCCAATCAATTCTGATGGAACACTTCCTAAATCGGCAGCGGATGTAATAGGTAATAATACCTTCTTAGCACCACTGTCTAAACAAACTTGCAATGTATTTGCTAAGTTTTCAACTTTGATAACTGTACCACTAATGCTCATATCACCTAGTACTGCTAATGAACTTAATGTTGGTTTACCAGTAGCAATTGAACATATCGCAATCAATGTAGATACAGCTAATGTTTTTGTCATTCCAATACCTTGTAGATCTTGGTAATGAATGATGTAATCTTTAGTTGTTGTACTAATGCTTTGGCTTATTCTACCTGAATTAGCTTTCAAATAATTGAATGCAGTAGATGTAGCTTCTTTACATTCTCTATCCGAACCAATACCATTACGTTCAAATTTACCATTACCTGGTAACATTTGCGATTCCAATTCAAATAATCCAATCATTCCTGACTTACCAGAAGAAACTGTATATACCTGTCCTGGATTACAGATACCATCTGGAATCAATGTACTTGATCCTTGTTCTGGTACAGAAACATATGTTTCTTCAAATGTATCATTATCAATATATGAGAAGTTGACATCATAGAATTCCATACCACCTAATTTCTTAAGTTGTTCTTTGACACGTCTTCTCATTTCTAATGCTATTTTCAATATTTCTTCGATATCTTCTTTTGAATAATTGTAATCAGGATATACTAGTTTAACCAATCCAGAAACAATTCTTCTAACAGCAATTGTATCTCTTTGGTTTAAATTCTTTCCTAATTTGAAATACTTATCTAAAGCATCACCTTGCTGATCTTTTCTAAGTTCTCTTAAAAATTCAGCAAGATAGTCTGTGATGAATCCATAATCATTTGTAAAATGATTTGGTCTAAACTTAGGTATTTCCCATCCTGGAAGATAACAATGCATTCTATCTAAAAATGCTGTATCTGTACCCATTTCTTCAGGGAATGGATCAAATAAGCTGGATGTTTTAAGCAACACATCAACGCTTTGATTAATATTACCTACGAATACCATTGATGCAGAAGCTTGTTTTTCTTCTTTTCCACGAGCAAAGGATCCAGAAGCCATATAATCCTTCATAATTTGGATTCCATCCTTATCCTTGAAATTAATGCCTGCTACTTCATCAAATGCAACACAGTCCCATAATCCAACTAAACCAACTGTTTTTCTTCCCATGTTGTAGAATAAATTGGCTACAGTTGTTTGCCCACCTGACACAAGGATACTGTTAGGTGAGATTTCCTTATACAAATGAGATTTACCAGTACTACGGGGTCCTAGTTCACATAGGTTGAAATTGTTTTCTACTAATGGAATCATTCTTATTAATAACAACCATTTTTCTCTTTCTGTTAGTTCATCTGGTTCCATCCCAATAGAGCGAAGCATAACATCGATCCATTCTTCTTTTGTAAATGCACTTCTGTTATCTTTTAGTTCATTGATATCAACATGTGGCATTTGAATAGGTTTTAGATTTCTAATCTTAATTGGATTAGAACGTCTATCTTCTTCATTATATTCATATTCCAGATTTACCATGCACCAAATACCACCGCAAAGTAATCTATCAAACTTTGTTGGATAGTCTTCAGCAATTTCAATATCTTTAACTCCTAGATTAGAGAATTCAGCTAAGTAAGTATCACTTCTTACATTCAAACGTACTGTGATACGATCAATAACAGAATATGATCCTTTTTGGCGAAGCAAAGAAAGAATCTTTTGTGCTTCATCTGGTCTTACAAAGTTATCTGATAAAATTTTCTTAACTTTTTCTACACCAGCTTGAATGATATCTTCATCATCAGAACTGCAATACTGTCCTAAAAGAAACTCTAATACATATACTGGTACATTAGCTCCTTCTTTAATTTTCTTTGTTAGATCCTTTCTAACAATTTTTCCATCGAAATTCATTCTAAGTTTTTCTTTAATGATTTCTCTGTTTGAGATTGATTGATCCATATAATCATCCTCCTGATTTATATCTACACTTTATGTGTTATTTACAAAGTCAAAAGAGGCATAGAGAATCATATGCCTCTATATTTATTAACCGAAGAAATCAAAATCATCAAATGACATTGAAATGTCAATTTGCATTTCTTCTCTGATTGGTACCTGCAATCCATTTTCATCCTGGATTACTAAATAATATATTGCTTTATTGTCATACTTTTGTTGTTTTAAATTAAATGTACATCTGTACTCTCTATCTTTGTTAGAAGTACTTGTTCTATCAGCAATAATCTTTTGCTTATCACTGATTACATTTCCTTTGCTGTCAGCAAAGAAGACATCATATGTACAAGGAATGTAATTATCACTTACTGCTTCTTTTTGATAGAAATTCATACTGAATATCATATTACTAATCTTTCTGCTAGAAGATAACAATGATACAGTAACTGGTTTAGCATCATATTTATCTTTGTTTCTTTCATATGATTTATAACCAGATCTTAAATATTTATATTTGATTACTGGTACAACCATTTCCTGTAAGCTTGTACCACCATGAACAAAGTTTTGACCACCTGCACATTTGATTCTGATATTCTCTCTAGGAGAGAATGCTTTATATCCATTATCATTATAGAAACCTTTTACTGGTAACAGATAATCTGGATCAGCATCCATGTCAGTTAAAACATATCTTCTACCTTGTTCGATAATATCTTTCTTGAATGGAGATCTTTCCATCTTATCATCCTCATTCAATGGCTGATATGTGTATAAGAATCCATGATCTGCAGTAATGATAATATTCAATCCATTAAGACTTCCAGTAATCACTTTAACAAGATTCTTTAATTCATTAATCGTAGTTTCACAGGCAGTAAACACACCTTGCTCATCATGATGACTGGTATTATCAATCGTATCATGATAGATATATACAATTTCCTTACCTTTGATTAATTCTCTTCTATCTGTATTTTTCATCAATAATAAGTCTTTGTATTGGACTGCTACACTGTTAACATTTGCTTTTTTCAAAATAGCATCTCTATCTTTTGATTCAGTTGTTTGATCATCAGCCAATACTCTTAAAACGCCACCTTTATCAACTAAAGATAAGGTACTATGTGGCAATAATGCTGCCATCCCAAACTTTGTGATTGTAGGGAATACAGCTTGTTGGCTTTCTAATACAACATCAGATTTTGTCTCAATTCTTAATTGGTCAGCAAGTGTTGATGCTACTTCATATCGCAATGCATCTGAAATAATGACAAATACTTTATTATCATTACCTCTAACATCTCGATTATAGAAGTCTACTTGTTGATTGATCCTAGTAATTTGTCCTGATTCTTTTAAATCATCTTCAACCAATCTAGTCCAGTTATCTAGAAGTTTATCCATATACCAGTTCTTATATAATCGTTCCATCTCATCTGCAACATTCTTGAAACTATCATCTAATTGTGGATTAGAATAATTCAAGCTTTTAGCAAATGATACATGAAAATTTCTATAATAAGTATCCATTAAATAATATGTCTTAGTATAGTTATCCCACATTTGCTTAGCACTGGTATTATGGAATCCAGATACATTTGCATCATAAAATTTTTGCATTTGGGCTACATAATACAATCCTGAATAAAAATATTCATTGTCTTGATACCAGACCATCGTTCTTCTTTTTTCAACAATCGCAACTACTTCATCAGGAGTAATTGTATGATTGCTGATCTTTTCCATTAATTTTGTAAGAATGACTTCATCGATACAAGGAAGGATTTCTGTATCTACAAGATCATTAATTTCAAACTTATCAAAACGATCAACTATACGTAATTCCTTTTCTACAAAACGTAAGATATCGACTAATTGATCTTTCTTATCACTGTGTAACCATTCATAAATTAATTCATAACAGAATCCATTATACATTGAATTATATTTGTCACCTAAACCATCTAATACACTTTCTGACATTGTTTTCGTCATTGCACTTAGAATGATATAGATGTCCATTTCATCAATTTTAGTAGATATAGATGAATCATACCCTGTCATCTTATTAACAAGTTTCCAGAATGTCTCTGATGCACCATAGGATAATAGATCAACCTTTATCTCATTATAAAGATCCAATCCATAAGCCATCACAGCTTTAATAATATCATTTGGATTCAAAGTTCTAACTTTACAGATAGAAGCTAAAACAGCTAAATGTAGTTTAGATGGTGTATCAATATCTTTACCAAATTGAGAGACAAGCTTTCTTCTACTGATAGCATTTAAATATCCTTGATAAATCTTTATTGTATTACGTAATGCAGAAGTAGATATAATACCCATTTCCTGCATCCACATAGAAATCTTATCAGCTCTAAATTCTTCACTAAATAACTTGATATCTAATAGCCAATCATTTTCCATATCATAATTCATTGGATTATAGACTAAATAATTATTAGTTAAATCATCTTTAGTAAGAATCTTCTTAACTTCAAAATTATTTGTTTCTGTAAGAATCAATAACTTTGCATTTTCTAATTCAAATCCATCTAATTTATCAATAAAAGACTGATCTTCATCATTCCAAAAGATAATTCTTCTATCATAGAATTCTGGAAGAGGTTCAGAAAACTTTTGATTTAATTGTTTAATTATACTTTCTAGTTCCATTTAAGAACCTCCTTTATTTGATTTTAGCCAATAACTCTTGGAATTTAGAATAATTAGCTTTTACACCATCATCAAGATCCATTGGTTCCATCTTATCAGCCCAATGATGGATCTTTTCTTCATATACTCTTAGCTCTGCATCCTGTTCCTTGAACTTCTTCAATTGTTTGTTTAATCGAACTCTTTCAGAAGCATTAATATCACTGTCTAATTGATTCTGTAACATTTCCATCTGGTTACGATATCTAGCCTGTTGTTCATGTACATATTGTGTTCTCATACGAGCAATTAGATCAGGGGTATATCTATGAATATAAATCAATGCTTTAAACCCATTCTTCTTACCAGAGTCAAACAGCCAATAAATAGGTCGTTTGCCAGATCCAGTTACCTGATATGTATTACAATGATCCTTAAAGAAACTATTTAAGAAATAGTTTCTTATTACTTCTCTAGGCGCTCCATTACCACCTAAGGCATCAGATATGAACTTAAGATTCTCTTCTAAAGTATCTTCTCCATATACTACTTTAATGAATTCTACAAATCTACCTACGATATCATCACTAAAATATTCATCATCACATATAGGAATGATATTATCATTATCTGGTATGAATGATGAATACTTACTGTTATCCCATTCTCCACCAGCATAAGCTAATCCTTCTGTATCTAATGAATATCTTCCAAACATACAACCTACTGCATAGCTTATTAATGATTTTATTTCATCTTCTCTAGTTCTTATATAATTACTATTAAATGGAGCTTCTTCTTTTGTATCTACTACATAATGTACAGTTACATCCTTATCTTCTATATGTGGATCCAATTCATTCTGTAATCCATATATTCCAATAAAAATTTCATTTAGTTTCACTTCATTATTTTTTAATTGTTCAAATCGTTCATTGCATCTATGCTTATACGTCGCATAAAAATCCTTTATATAAAATTTATAATCCAATATATCTGAATATACTAGTAACAACAGATGATATTTGAAATCCCATGATGTTTCATATGAATCCCAGTCAAGTTTGGAAATTGATATATTTTCATTAACTAAATCAAAAATTGTATTCATATATTGATTTGATAACAAGAGAGGAAGTTGTGAAATCGGTCCAGCACTATAATTCAAAGTCGGTGAAATTATATCGTAAATATATTGTGCTACATTTGAGTTTTCTAATGCTAAATAATAATTATATTTATCTTGCGGATACATTGAAGAACCAGCAGTATTTGAAATCGCTCCATTATTACTACACCTAAAGCTAATTTTTCCAGATGAAAGACTACTCCAAGTAATCGCATCTGAAAAATAATATTTTTCACTTCTTAAATTTGCTTTTGAATGATGCAATTCATATCCATTATTTTCCCAATTTATTACCCAATCATTATTACCATACCACCTACGAAATTCTCCTCCTTTATCATGCGGAGCCCACTTCTTCATATCACTTTTGAATTTTTCTGATGAAGTATATCTTATACCTAACAATAAATAATTTATCTCGTACCAAAGCCTCAAATATTTATCATTATTTCCTGTGTCTAAACCTTTTTTTACGGGTATTATATCTCCTATTAAATCGGCTTTATCAAAATCATCAAAAATGGTTTTACTTCCCCAATATGCTATAGGGCTTCCTGGAATCTTAGTAAAATTTAACTTATTTGCTTCATAGAAGTATTTACAATCATTTTTATTAGATTGTGCTTCTAAAATTTTCTGCCTTTGTATTTCCATTCCACCTTTAAAATCCGTCAAACGATAGTAATACCCAATATTATTATCTTGTCTATTAGATAGTACAAATGTACAAATCGGAACTGTAGCTTCATCATAAGCTGAGTATTCTAATTGTATTAGTGTAGTAATGGATTTGTTATTCAATACAAACTTTCTTAATTCCTCATAAGACTTAATGAACATCCATACATAGGGTGTCATAAAACCTAAATAACCATCTTTATCTGTCATTTCAAAATTTCTTTTAATAAATACTGCAAATAAATCAGATTTATATTCCTTGTAGTTATCACTAACATACTTTTTTAAATTTCCTTCCATTCTACTTAAATAAGGTGGATTAGTTGTTACTGCTTTATATTTTCTTGATAATATTTGAGCCTGTTTAGATAAACTTATTAATATAGGATATGTATCTGATGCCCATTCCATTAAATCAAGCGTATATTCAGAAGTTTCTTTGATCTTTGTTATCCAACTTTCAAATTGAACATAATCAAAGGATTTAACCTCTATTAAAGACCCTAATTCTTTTGCATCTTTAAAAATACTCACTAAATAATTACCAATCTTATCCATTTCATCGTTTTTTTCCATACCTTGATAAGAATAAGATTTTATATTATTAGATTCTGTAATTGATGAAATATTATTACTTACATTTCTTGTTAGAATTCTTCTGTTATAAGCTCTTGCCTTCATCATGACTGCAAAATAAGATAATTGACTAGCTCTATCATCAAGATCTAATCCATAAAGATTGTTTTCTAATATTGCCTGAGCTGCATCTCTATCAGAATATCCACATTCTCTATAAATTTCTAATAAAACATCAAATGCATACACTAATATATGACCAGATCCCATGCATGGATCAATAAATGTTAGATCTTCACAATTTATTTTTTCATTAATATAAGGTAAATCTCCATTTTTCGATGTTGCTAAATACTGTAATTTGTTCTTTAAAGGACTATCAGGATTTCTTTCAACCCAATATCTACCTAACGAATTATCTACCATATATCTTACAACCCAATCTGTTGTAAATAATTGAGTTGCTGCAGGTATATCTTCTTTTTTTACTGTGCTTTTATTTAAATTAATTACTTCATTGTGTTTTTCCGCAACATAATACTGATACATCCATCCAATAATTTGAACTTGATCAAGCCAACTATCTTCATCAATATCATTAATCATTCTCCCAATAATACTTTCTTTTCTAAGAAGATTATCTGGGAAGAGAAGTACTTTATAATCATCAATTGTTTCAAACATACCTGGAAGATAATTATGCATATCATTACATGTTGCTAAAAGTAGAAGCTTGTATAGTTTTTCATCTTCACTAGTGTCAATTAATGCATACACTTCATTCTTATCTAAGCAATCTAATTCTAAATTCATTGCTTCATCAAGAATTTGAGGCTTAAATTCATTAGAATCATTTGTAAATACTCTGATTCTATTAGGAAGATAATTATTTACTTCCATGTAACGAAGAGCTATAAAACGGTTGAACCAGGTATAAGCTACTTCTTCAATTACCTGATCAAATCCTTTATTATTAATTTCTTTTATTAGTTGTTGTCTTTGCTTCTTTTCTTCAGAAGTAAGTAGATTACCATTGATGCTATCAACATTAGCATCAATGATATTATCTTTACTTACTCCGTATTCAAATGCTTTTTGAGTTACTCTAGTAATCAATTCATTACGAGCCCAAATAGCATAAGTCTTGACTGCATTTTTATTCATATTTGAATACTCCTATTTGATTTTGATTTCATCACAATCAGATAATTTAGCTAATAGGCTCTTTCTGATGTTCTCTACATATTTGTCAATATCTTCCTTAGAAGAAAGATTTCCTTGTTGGAAAATTACATTTCTATGGAATTCTTTAACTTTCTTTTCTGTATTTTTAGGTTGAACTGGTGTTGGTGGGGTAATATCTACAGGTTTAAGTGCCTTATCCATCAACCCAATAAGATTATCTTTATCATTGAAAATTTGTTGTTTCTTTGCATCCAATAATGTTAAGTCATCTAATCTATCAACTTCAGCTTTTCTATCGTCAAATCTTTGTCTTGCTTGATTTAGTAAACCAGATAATTTATTAACATCTTCTTTTGCTTTGTCATTTACTGAGCTGAAACATTGGTCAATGATATCTTTTAATTCTTTACGTTTACTTACTAATAATTCTGATTTAGCATCTTTAATCGTTGCTATTAAACCATTCAATTGTGGAATACGTCTATAATTATAGTTATCGTTATATCGGATAATTTCTTTTATAGATGCTAATGCAGAAACTACTTTATCATTACCAGCATAATAATCAATTTCCTTATTTGTTTGACGCATAATCTCAGCAGCATTCTCAAATAGATTGAATTGATTTTTGAAGAATTCTTCTACATCCTTCATATCATCTTTGTTGTTTAACAAGTCATCTTGCAATTCAACAACCTTATCAAATAAAGCAACGTTATCTGTTTGATTAGCTAGAATATCATTCACATAAGATAAACCTTCTTGAATTCTGTTATAACCAGGATAATGCATTGTTCTATTACGTTGTTCATATCCAGTTAATTCAGTCTTCTTTGCATTAAAATTAGTAATGATATACATAATTAATCCATCTTCATCTTTAGGTAGATCCATTACATCAAAGTATTCCCTTAAGAATTTCTTAGTTTGATTTAACTTTCCAGCATTGATACTTTCACGAATAGAAATTCTAGCTTGGCCTACATCTGATTTCTTACGCAGATAATTGACCATTCTTCCATCCATAGCAGATACACTTTGCCCTGCATATTTGATAGTAACTTTTTGATCAACAATCATTTGAGCAACTACACCTGCTATATCAGATTCTCTCCATCCAAAAGGAGCTCTTTCAAATCTAGATTGAATATCATACATAGAAGTAGGTAAATTATTGTTCTTTTGTAAAGTTAAATATCTTTCTATTTCTTCACAGGCTTGCTTATTAGGTTCCATTCCTTCCATAGCATTTTTTTGACCTCTTAAAACTGCTAAGATATCACCATCAGTGTCATAGAAATCATCAATCATATTTAAATAAGAATATGTACTTTCAACTAAATTTTCTAATGCCTTATTAATTTTAGCTACTGCATCTGTTCCTGGAATAGTGATAATTTCACCACCAATATAGAACTTAGCATCAACGATTGACTTCTTAACATCATCAATAACTTGCTTCTCTAATCTATTAGCTTCTGTTTGTTTATCAGTGATGATTTTTTGTACAGAAGCAGGTTTTTGATTTACATTTTGTTGCTTAATATACTTTTTGATCTTTTGTGATGTTTCCATCGCTTCATAGTATGGATATTGATCAGACAGTACAATTAAAGCCTGTGCTTCTCTTGAAGAATCAGCAATTAACTTTAATTCCTGTAAATCATTTGGATCAGCTGCAATCGTCATAAAGTGTAGTTTCATACCATCTGCAATGGTATTACCAATTGTTTGATTATCTACACTCTCATTAAATGAGAAATCATACTTTTTATATTTATATTTTTTACTCTTATAGATATCGTTGAAGATCAAATCTCCTAACTTGCTAACGATAGTAGATGTATCAACTTCTGTATTCTTGATATCACGAGCAATATCTTGTTCTTCATCTGTTAAGAATGTATAAATATCTCCATTACGTGATACATAATTTTGATTGATTAAATGATCTAATGATTTCTTTACATTTTCTCTTAGTTCTTGTTTATCTACTAAAATATTATCAGCCATTAAGATTGTGATATTTTCAATATTTGATGGAATGTCATCAATATATTTGATTAAGTATAATAGTTTTAATAGATTGACATCAAATTTATTCAATCCTTGATCTCTATCAGCTGCTGATTCTGCTCTTTCTATAACACTTCTAATAGAAGTATCCAAGAAGCTATGTAATGTATCATAGAAGAAGTACATAGGGACTAAAGCAAATTCATCTTTCATCTCAATCTTTTGTGCTGATTCCTGGAATCCATTCAACATTGAACGTTCACCTGAAGATTGGTGCTTACCAGCGTGTCCTTTTTTACGAATTTCATTAAATACATCTTTCATGATAATGAATTGATAAGGAACAAAAGGGAATATTCTGGCAAATTCATCAGATGATCTATACCCTTTAAGATCCTTTTTCAATGTTTCTAATGAATATAGATTAGCTAGACCAGCTTCATTATTGTCATATACAAATGTAAGATTGCTATAAGCATCTGGCGTCTTTGTTAATAAACGCTTTTCGATAACTTCACCTACTGAAGAAGAAGTTAAACTTAATCTCACATCAAATCTTGCCATGATTCGAGAGAATTCATCAGTACGAAGTTTGATCATATCATCTAATGCTTCTTGTCCTGTCGCAACAACCCATACTTGCCCTCTACAAACAGATCCTAATTTTTCAATCAATGATTGTAAGTTTAATAATAAGCTTGTATTTGTTCCAATATATTGACCAGCTTCATCAATCATGAATAATAATCTAAATCCTTTTGGTTTAGAATCTACATAATCTTTTACTTCCTGTACCAATTGCCCAATTGATATATCGGCAGTTTCTGTACCATCAAACCAGTGATGAGCAGATTCTTCACTCATACCAAGTACACCAACTAAAGCATCAACGATATCATCTTCCCAGAAAGCAAAGTCATCTCTTGAATCTATCCAAGATGCTCCATTGATTTCTTCAAATTTTTCTTTAAATTCATCCATCTTTCCACGTTTAGAAATGAATTGTTCTAATTTGGCTAGTTTAAGATCTTTACCATAGAATCCTAAATGTTCATAGAACACCTTTGCAAATACTCTTAATACTGCTGTATCATCTTTAGTCATTGATCCTTCAACATCAATGTTGAAAAGAATAGTTTCAGTAGGAACTTTTGTTGATCTTTCAATATTCATGAAAGATAGTTCATCATCGTATTTTTCTCTAAAGTATTCTACTGTTGGTTTTCCATCGATTTCTTTGTTTTCTAATAAGTAAGATAACATTTTTAAGAAGTGAGATTTACCACTACCAAAGAAACCAGTAATCCATACGCCTGTATTATCTGTAGGTCTATCAAATGATCTACTATAACTTTCAAAGAAATTATTAAAGTGTTTCTTCAATTCAGAAGTAATAACATATTCTTTGACTTCTTGTTCTACTACACTTTCTTGTGATTGTTCTACTTGAATAACCCCGTTAATAGGACGATCAATATCATCCCTAAACATATCTTTTATTCTCATTGTTCTTCCTCCTAAATTGACTTGAACGCTCTATAATATTCGTTAGCCTTTAATTTATTAAATAGCTTTACATAGTGACCATCGAATTCACCAGGATATAAAACTAAAATTGGCACATCATTAAATAATGGTTGCATAGCTTCTAATAATCCATGCACTCTCATAAATGGGAATACTTTTCCAACTCCTGATAATAAAATCACATCTTTACCTGGTTGATGATGATCATATTGCATCTTTGCTGCAAATGTTTTAGCATCACAACTCTTTTCAAATTGTTTTTTGATAAAATCTTTACCACGTTTTTCTTCTAATGCAGGTATTCTATTTAGAATACGTTTATCCTCGCAGATGCTTAAGAATACCTCATATAGATCATAATGAATCAAATTACAATTCAATGATTCACTTTCTATTTGTTTGATAAACTGTCTAACTGTCATTTCTTCTTTAGGACTATAACAGAAGATTCTGATATTAACTTCATTACTTAATCCTTTTCCTTCAAGAAAGTCAGGTTCTTGTATCATTTTCTTTATATTATCTAATCTTTCTTTCAAATCACTCATAGTTAATCTCCTTCAAAGCAATTGAATACAGATAGAACTGCATAATTTCTTTCTTCCAATAATATATTTTTTAAATCGAAATCAATTAACACTGTATTTAGTGTCTCGGATTTTGTAGAATCCAAATAGTCATTATCCACTAATAACTTTAATAGTACTTGTTTTAATTTACTAATTGTCGATTCATTCCAAGATGCAACAGTATCATCCTGTTCCTGAAGTCTTGTGAAAAAGACATTGATATCTCTTTTTGAAAAAGAAAAATCTTTTACTCTGTATTTTTCACCAATAACAGTAACCATAAATTCATAGATCACACGATATTGGTTCATCATGGCATATAAGCAGACTTGTCTAGAACTGTCCGATGATCCATTAGCAATGATATCAATCAATTGATTATCTTCTAGTAAATGTAATCTTTTTAAACAAGCTGTAGCCATTCGCTTATTTGATTTTTCTGTGGGATATTGAAATAGGTTATTGTTAATAACACCATCTATAATTTCTTTATCATTTTTTCCTTCAAGAATAAGTTGTGCTGTTGTACGCATTTCATAGAACATAAACTGTTCTCTAGTAAATGAAGCTTTATATGGCACATTGATATTCATCTATAATTCCTCCTGGTCAGGCAAAACATCCATTACATCATCAATGTTGCAATCTAAAAATCTACAGATTCTAACCATAATTTCCATAGATACAAATTCATTCTTAGATAATTTAGCCAATGTATTAGGACTAATTCCTGCTTGTTTTGCAAATTCTGTTTTCTTCAAATCTTTATCAATTAATAATTTGAATAATTTTTTATAGCTTACATCCATACTTATTCTCCTTCTAGTATGTTTAATATAGAAAATTATAGCATAATTATTCTTTTAAAAAAATAATAAATATTGGTGTTCGCAAATATTTATTACTTTTTCAAAAATCGAAAATACGACAGGCCAAAACTACAATTTTTGTCCTATTTAAAT
>R14__coassemble_1068_pt1 | contig 14894 bp, 13 predicted proteins | sample R14__metabat2_low_PE_009 | metagenome-assembled genome bin R14 | reverse complement strand
GCAGTACACAGCACCAGAACAGAGGCAAGTGTAACGGCTAAAGCCATTTTTATTTCATGATATTTCTCCTTTATCTAAAGTCTTAATATTCTACCAAATAAATCGGGGGGTGCAACCCTTTGATGTTCTTTTCTTAACAATGCTGTCAACTCAACCTGCCGCTTTAATAATCCTGTCAACTCAACCCGGTGCCCTGGATATGTTCCCGCAGAGTGCATTTCCGGGCATAAAAATAAAGGCCCGTTCGCTGCTACAGGTAATCTTTAACGATACCCAGGCGAACAGGCCCTATTTACAAGGGAATTTCTTACTCTTTAGTGTTCACTTTTGACATCAACACCACAGTCTCGACGTGTTCTGTTCTTGGAAACATATCCACTAAATTTACTTTATTGGATACATAGCCTTCTTTTCTAAATTGGTTCAAATCTCTCATTAACGTATTTGGATCACAAGAAATATATAAAATCTTTTTAGGATTTAATGCACATGCCGATTGAATAAATTCTTGTGTAGTTCCTGCTCTTGGAGGATCTAACACAATCGCATCAAAATGATGATGATATTTATAGGCTTCCTGCATAAACTTAGTCGAATCCATATTCACAAATTCAATGTTTTTGATATGATTTTGTTTTGCGTTTCTTTTTGCACAAGCTACTGCTTCGCTATTTCTTTCTACACCTATTACCTTCTTACAACTATCCGCCAATGTTAGGCCTATGGTTCCCACTCCACAATATGTATCTAATACTGTTTCACTTGAATCTAGATGTAATTTAATTTTGGCTAGATTATACAATACTTCACATTGTTGGGAATGAATTTGATAGAATGATTCATGTCCAAAGGTAATCTTTAACCCACACAGTTCATCTGTTATATAACCATCTCCATACAATGCATAGGCTTCATCCTGCAGAACAATGCTTGTCTTTCTAGGATTGATGTTTTGAATAATTGTTGTAATCTCCGGAAATTCTTTCACTAGTACATTAACTAGATTTTTTCGTGAAGGAAATTCTCTTTTACATGTCACAAAAACAACCATGATTTCATTGGTTTTATGTCCATAACGGATAAGTACATGGCGCAATAATCCAGTTCCTGTTCTTTCATTGTATAATTCAATCTTCATAGATTGAACAAGTTCGGTTATCTTATTAATGATTTCGTTAACAATTCTTGGATGCATTGGGCAATTTTGTGTACCAACTACCTTATGGGAATGTGCTGCATACAAACCAGAATAGACAACTCCTTTATTCTTGGCAAAGGCAACAATAACTTTATTACGATATTGAGTGTCCGTTTGAGCCATATAAACATCTTGTACTTTTAATTTTAGATGATATTTATCAATTAAGTTTTCAACTTTTTTCTTTTTAATTTGCTTCTGTTCTTCTTGTGATTGATTCAAATAAGAACAACCACCACATATTTTTGACACTTTACATTTCATTGAGCGTTTCCTCCAATTTCTTTTGAAGTAGATTATAGTCTGTTAGATGAATGGTGTGAATGCCTAATGAAGAAGCTGCTTCCACATTATTTAAACGATCATCAATGAATAAACATTCATTAGCCCTTAAACCATATCTTTCTAATAGACGTGTAAACATTTCGATGTTTGGTTTAATTATTCCTTCCTGATAAGAATAAATACCGCCTTTCATCTTTTGGATAAAATCATAATTATTTTTTAAGTAAACATAATTATCCTGAGGAATATCAGAAATGATATATAAGTTATAGCTTTCTTTATACATTTCAATAGCTTCCATGCTGGATGAAATCGGCAATACATATTTTACCCAATTATCAAGTACAAATTCAATTTCTTTTTTTAAATTCGGTAAAACTTCATAGCACTTATTCTTTACATCCTTATTAGAATAAAGACCTTGGTTATATAAATTCCACCAAGTCATATCTTCAAATAAAATTGAGTAGATTTCTTTTTCCATCTTCTCATCATTTAATAAATCATGTAAAAATTCTTTTGGTTTGAAAGTTGCAAGGACATTACCTATGTCAAATATTATATTTTTTATCATGCTTCTATTATTCACTAAAAATGGCAAAAAGAAAAGGCTCCTTTTTCAGGAGCCAAAGTTTAACTAAAATTATTTAGCGAATTCAACGTCTGCTAAGTTGTAGAAAGTTTTCTTTCCTAAGTATTGAGCAATCTTAGCATCTCCACGTTTATTTAATTCGTCTTCAATACGCATTAAACGGTTGTATTTAGCGATACGGTCAGTTCTTGATAATGAACCTGTCTTGATTTGACCAGCATTTAATCCAACAGCGATGTCAGCGATTGTAGAGTCTTCAGTTTCACCAGATCTATGAGAAACGATGCAAGTGTAACCATGTTTCTTAGCCATTTCAATAGCATCGAATGTTTCAGTTAATGTACCGATTTGGTTAACTTTGATTAAGATAGCGTTAGCAATACCTTTTTCAATACCTTCATAAAGGATTCCAGGGTTAGTTACGAATAAGTCGTCACCAACTAATTGAACCTTGCTACCTAAACGGTCAGTTAACTTTTTCCATCCGTCCCAGTCACCTTCTGCAAGACCATCTTCGATAGAGATGATTGGATATTTTTCTAACCAAGCTTCATACATATCGATCATTTCTTCAGAAGTCTTAGTTCCTTCACCAGATTTAGTTAATTCATATAATTTAGTTTCTTCGTTGTAGAATTCAGAAGAAGCAACGTCCATAGCGATCATCATATCTTCACCAGGTTTGTAACCTGCTTTTTTCATAGCTTCAACTAATAATTCTAATGGTTCTTCGTTTCCATCGTTACATGAAGGAGCGAATCCACCTTCGTCACCAACGTTAGTGTTGTATCCTTTTGCTTTTAAAACTGATTTTAAAGCATGGAATGTTTCAGCAGCCATACGTACTGCTTCTTTTTCAGAATCAGCACCAACTGGCATAATCATGAATTCTTGGAAATCAACTGTAGAGTCAGCATGTGAACCACCATTGATTACGTTACACATAGGAACTGGTAATGTCTTTCCATTGAAACCACCGAAGTAGTTATATAATGGCATACCATAGAAATCAGCAGCAGCTAAAGCAACAGCCATAGAAACACCTAATGTAGCGTTAGCTCCTAATTGTTTCTTAAATACATCTCCTCCACCTAATTCTAACATTTTAGCATCAATTAAGTTTTGGTCACGAGTATCCATACCGATTACGGCTGGAGCGATGATTTCGTTAACGTTTTTAACAGCTGTTTGAGTTCCTTTTCCTAAATAACGAGATTTGTCACCGTCACGTAATTCAAGAGCTTCTCTAACTCCTGTAGAAGCACCAGAAGGTACCATTGCACGTCCATAAGCACCAGATTCAGTTGTTACTTCAACTTCAACAGTTGGATTACCACGAGAGTCTAACACTTCACGAGCGTATACATCAACAATAATAGGCATAATTAAAATATCCTCCTTTAAGCCTTAAGCTATAAAAATAATAACACTAAAAGATACTTGTTTCAACCTAAACCACAATGGGAAATCAATCAAATATCTCAAAATAAAAAAGGGTTTTCACCCTATTTAGTTTGTTTTGCTTTGTAATAGTTTTGAATCGCATCGAAGGATTCTTGACTGATGACATGTTCCATACGACAAGCATCTTTTTGTGCGACATCTTTAGGAACACCAATAGAAGTCAACATATCAGTAAAGAAAATATGTCTTTTATAAGTTTCATCTGCAATTTTTTGCCCTTCATCTGTTAATGTGATAATTTTATTAGCATCTAAATGGATTAATCCTTGTTCTTGTAATAACTTTACAGCATGAGAGACACTCGGTTTTGAAAACCCCAAATAACTTGCAATATCCACACTTCTAACACGGTCAACACATCCACTCAAAACAAGTATTGCTTCTAAATAATCTTCTAATGATTCACCTAACTGCATCATCCTCACCTCATGTTTTATTTTAAAATATGGATGGTTAAATTGTCAACGAAACAAAAAAAGAAGATGTTCTAAATCAAAAAAGTCTCACTTTAAGACATATTCTTAAGTGAGACTTTTTTTGATTCTAGTATTTAATTGGATCTAGATGCCAGATATCTCTTGAATATTCAGCAATTGTTCGGTCAGATGAGAAATATCCAGATTGTGCAATATTAATCAACATTGTTTTAGCCCATGCTGATTCATTCTTATAACGTTCTGTAATACGATCTTGTGCATCAATATATGCTTGGAAATCAGCTAATACAAAGAACTCATCATTACGCAACATCAATTCATTGTAGATTAAATGGAATTCGTCTTTGTTTCCAGTTGGAGACCAAATACCACTTCTTAATGACTCAATAACTGTACGAACTTTCTCATTGCTGTTGTATACATTCCATACATTATATGAGTTATCATGTTTCATTTGGTTGATATCCTCAACACGCAATCCAAAGATTTCAGCATTATCAAATCCGACACGTTGAACAATTTCCACATTAGCACCATCTAATGTACCTAATGTGATGGCACCATTCATCATGTATTTCATATTTCCAGTTCCACTAGCTTCTTTTCCAGCAGTTGAGATTTGCTCAGAAACATCAGCTGCATTTAATAAAATTTCAGCAACAGACACAGAGTAATTTGGAATAAATACAACTTTTAGGTATTTATTTGTTTCTGGATCATTGTTGACTTTTTCAGCTACCATATTAATCAACTTAATAATTTCCTTAGCTAATTCATAACTTGCCGCAGCTTTTGCTGAGAAGAAGAATGTGCGTGGATAGATTCTATAATTAGGATCTTGTTTCATACGTAAATAAGTATGCATAATGCCGAAGATATTTAATAATTGACGTTTATAAGCATGTAAACGTTTTGCCTGACAGTCGAAGATTGAATTAACATCAACATCAATACCTAAATTCTTCTTAACATAATCTGCTAAAATTTGTTTACGCTCCATCTTTGTCTTCATAAATTTCTTTTGAAGTTTAGGGTCGTCAACATAGTTCATTAAATCTTCTAATTTTTCTGGATGCTTTTTGAAATCTGGTCCAATTGTTTTTTCAATCAACTTCGTTAATTGAGGGTTTGAATACAATAACCAACGACGATGTGTAATTCCATTGGTCTTATTATTGAAACGTTCTGGGAAGATTCTTGCGAAATCATGTAGAACATCTTCAATTAAGATTTGGCTATGTAAAGCTGCAACACCATTAACAGAGTGGCTTCCAACAATAGCTAAGTGAGCCATGTGCACTTGACCATTTTGTAAAATCGCAACATTGTTGACAATATCCCACATACCTTTTCCTTCAACGTAGAAACGCCAACGTCTGTCGATTTCCTCAATAACCATATAAACTCGAGGCAATAGAGAACGAACCATTCCCTGATCCCATCTTTCTAATGCTTCTGCCATAACAGTATGATTTGTATAAGCACAAGTCTCCTTGACAATGCGCCATGCATCATCCCATTCGTAATTATAATCATCCATTAAAACACGCATCAATTCAGGAACGACCAACACTGGATGTGTATCATTCATTTGAATAGCAACCTTCTGTCCTAAGTTATCCAAAGACTCATAATTACGTAAATGATCACGGATAATATAGTTAATTCCTGCGCAAACAAAGAAATATTCTTGCTTCAAACGTAATTCTTTTCCTTTAATGGTTGAATCATCTGGATACACGTTTGCAGTAATAGCCGTAACATCATCCAAATATTTGTTTAACTTACCAGCTTGGACTGTTTCTTCATCAACTTCTGTATCCCATAAACGTAATGTATTTGTTGTTAATGTGTGATATCCAACAATTGGTTCATCATAAGGAACAGCCTTAACAACGAAATCTGGACGATAAGTTTGATGGAATTTACCATAACGATCCATATATGCATCAATTGTTCCACCAAATTGTACACGAACAGCATAATGTGGTTTCCAAACTTCCCATACATTTCCATTTTGCATCCAACAATCAGGTAATTCAACTTGTTGGTAATTTTCAATCTTTTGTTTAAATAAACCATAGTGATAACGGATACAGTTACCATGACCAGCTAAATCCAATGAAGCTAACGAATCTAGAAAACAAGCAGCTAGTCGACCTAAACCACCATTTCCTAAACCAGCATCACTTTCACGTTCTTCCATTTCATTAATGTCAATTCCTAAATCAGCCAATCCTTCTTTAACAACATCATAGCAACCTAAATTCATCAAGTTACTTGTCATTAAACGTCCCATTAAGAATTCCATTGAGAAATAATACAGTTGTTTAGTCTGTTGCTCTTTAACTGCATTTTTTGTCATTCGCCAGTTTTTAGTACCATAATCACGAATCATGTGACCTAATGTTAAATATTTTTCTTCAGGATATGTATCTTCAAAGTTTCTACCATAAGCCTCTTCTACTTCAGCGATAAATGCCTTTTTAAAAGACTCTTTTGTTTTAAAACGATCTGCCATATTTTTTCCTCCACAATGGAGTAATTATACAGATTCTAAATTTTTTCTTCAACCTAAAATCAGACAAAAAACCGTTTTTTTAACAATTTTTTTATATTGCGAAAAAATGTAATCCCTTTCAAAAAATTATCTATCTTTTATACCTTTTTTATTCACTCTCAACTGGAAAAGTCCAAATATATCCAAATCGATACACACAATGAAAATATTCATTACCTTCATATTTTCCCAAAGCTTTTTTTAGACGATTCATATGCTGATTCAACGTATTCTCTTGCACAATCTTTCCATTTTCCATTTCCATTATTGTAACAAGACTCTTTCTTGAAATTCGTCCATGTGGTGATTCCATAAAAAGTTTTAAAATGCGGAAACTTCTTGGGTAAAGTTTAAGAATCACCCCATTTTTATAAACAATTTCATTTTTCATATCAATAACCAAATCACCTGTTTTGTAAACATTGCGTTGATAATCTAAAGAACCAGATAAATCCAAAGCAAAAAAACGATTAATGTACAATAAACCATTATCCTTAATTTTCCAATTCTTTTTTGTGATTGGAAAATCAATCGTATAGTACGTACCATCCTTAGTTTCTTTTTTTACGAAATCTTCATAGATATCCTTTGATTTCACTTCATCCATCAATTCACCGTCAACAACAATTTTTATATTTGCGTTTTTCTTCATTTTATAACCTCCTTAATGATTTGATGTTAAAATTTTAACGATTTATTTATACTATATTTTTTCGAATAAATAATGACATTTATCTTACAATGCGCTTTTAACCACTTTGATGTAACAAATAACCACATTTTTTTGAAAAAATGAATAAAAAAAGTTGGCAAATTGCCAACTATTCATCTGATTCAGAAAATTTAAAAACCTGTTCTCCATCCTTGGTAACCAAGTATTTTCCCCTTGCCAAATACTCTATATAATCTGGATTGGTTAAGTTTTCTTTTGTTGTTTCCAATTCTGCTTTCTTTTCATCCAATGCTGCACTTTCTTCATTGTCTTCCTGGATATCTAAGCGAATCTGAGCTGTCGTTCTTAATTCTTTAGCACCACTGTAAATTAAACCTGCAGAAGCACATAGCAACATCATACATAACAAGAAACGAGTCACTTTTGATTTTGACTTTTTATTCATCTTTTTTTTCTTTTTCATACAAATCCCCTTGTTTTTATACTATATCACTTTTTGACCAACATTGCCAATATAGCAATATCACTTGGATTGATCCCCGAGATACGACTAGCTTGACCAATAGTAACAGGTTGAATCTGATTTAATTTTTGTCTAGCTTCCAAAGATAGGTTATCAACAGTTTGATAGTCTATATTTTTTGGAAGAATAAGTTTTTCCATTTGCCGTAAATGTTTTGCATCACGTTTTGCCTTCGCAATATATCCTTCATATTTCACTTGAATTTCCACTTGCGATGCAACCGGTTTGTCATACTCTACATCAATAAAAGGCTTTAAGCCATCTAAAGACACTTTAGGACGCTTCAATAATTCTAGTGCTGAACAACCTCTAGACAATTCTTCAAACCCTAAAGACTGAAGATAAGCATTTACTTCTTGTGAAGGTTTAATATGAATGGTGGATAATTCTTCTTTTGCCCGTTCTATGGCCTCCATTTTTTTCAAAAAAGCCTCGTATCTTTGATAAGATACTAAACCAAGATGATAACCTTTTTCCAATAATCGTTGATCTGCATTGTCATGACGTAACAATAATCGATACTCTGCTCGACTTGTTAATAAACGATATGGTTCATTAGTTCCTTTTGTTGCCAGATCATCAATCATAACACCAATATAGGCCTCATCACGACGAAGAACAAATGGTTCTTTTCCATCCACTTTCAAAGATGCATTAATACCTGCCATTAAACCTTGTCCAGCAGCCTCTTCATAACCACTCGTTCCGTTAACCTGACCAGCCGTAAATAAATTTTCAACAATTTTATTTTCCATAGATGGTTTCATTTGTAATGGATCAATGGCATCGTATTCAATCGCATAGGCATATTTCTTAATAACACAATTTTCAAGTCCCGGTAAAGAATGTACCATTTTCTCTTGCACATCAATTGGCATAGAAGTTGAGAAGCCTTGAATATAAGTGGTATCCATACTTCTAGATTCTGGTTCTAAAAATAATTGATGCCTCTCTTTATCTGCAAAACGAACTAATTTATCTTCTATACTCGGACAATATCTAGGACCGACTCCTTTGACCAATCCTGAGTACATAGCAGAATCTGTCAAATGTTCTTGAATAATTTCATGTGTTTTTGGTGTTGTATAAATCAAATGACATACTTCCTGCTTTTCAAAAGGAAGGACATCATCTTTCTGTGTCGTTTCTGAAAATCTTAAAAACTCATTTGTACCTGGCTCTATCTGGGTTTTTGAAAAATCAATTGAATCCGTTAATACCCTAGGTGGAGTTCCGGTTTTTAGACGAAATGTACGAATCCCCTCACTTCTCAAGCCCTCTGATAAAGTATTGACTGTCATTTGATCTTCTGGTCCTGAAGAAACAGCTGTATGCCCTCTTAATACTGAGCTAGTCATATAGGTTCCTGTTGTTAAAACAACTGTTTGTGATGCGATTTTGGTTCCATCATTACATAAAACACCAACAGCTTTTTTATTTTCAATAAGGACAGAATGAACCGCCTTTTCAATCACCGTTAAATAAGGTGTATTCAAAAGAATACGCTTCATTTCTTTTTTGTATTCTTCCTTATCGCTTTGAACTCTTAAAGACCATACTCCAGGTCCTTTTGTTGTATTCAACATTTTAAACTGCAAAGCTGTGCAATCTGCCACCATTGGCATCAGACCACCCAATGCGTCAATTTCTCTTACAACGATTCCTTTAGCGGGACCACCTACGCTTGGATTACAAGGCATAGAGCCCATCATATTTACATTAAGAGTAATCAAACATGTATTTTTTTTCATACGAGCTGCTGCCATAGCCGCTTCAATTCCTGCATGCCCAGCTCCAATCACAATAACATCATACATACTCTTTACTCCTTATGTAAGAAGCCATTGATCATAGTTATAAAGTTTACATGAAATACAGCTTCCGGTAATTTTAAAGCAATTGAAGCACCCACAAAGGCCCCAACTGTAAGCAATCCATTGATACACATTTTTATAAAAGCAACAAGCTTACCACCTGTGTACCCATTAATGCCAATTATATTTAATAAAGTACATACAATCCACATAGCAATCATAGCTATACAGACACGAATGGCAACAATAAAGCAATTTTTAAAATTAACTTTATAAACTTCTTTTATTTCTCTAATATTAAAGAGTATCAATAGTCCATCTCCTACAAGATTGCATAATACAGATCCAACAAATCCAAGTAACCAAACTAAAGGTACCATGATAATTCCTTTTACAACGGTAAAAAATATGAGTCTTTTTAATAAAGATTTTTTTAATTCCAGGCTCATCATCAAATTTGTAACAACTGGTGCCAAAGTTCCCAAAAAAGCTTCAATAGACAACCAAGCCAAAACAAAAGAAGCTGTTTCTAAATCTTCGCTATAAAATAAAACATAGTTAATCGGTTTTGCGTATAAGAAAATGCAAAAGGATACAGGAAGACCAATAAATAAAATAATATTTATACAGTCAATAATACTCTTTCGAACTAATTTGTAATCTTTTATCGTTAAAGCAGCTGTAATATGAGGAATAATAGCCGCTGTAAACCCAGGTGCTAATACCATTGGAATTGCTGTGATTTTAACTCCTACATAAGTCGTTGCACTAATAATTGATGTAATAACAGTCGTAGAATAATTATGAAGTTTTAATCCCAAAGGCAACAAAATAGCATTATATATTTGTTGACTATATCCAAAAATAGAAGTCAGTAAATATGGAATGGATAATTTAACATATTCCTTTACTAAAAGCTTGGTTTCTACCGGGTTTCCTTCTTGATTTTGGGCTAGTTCTTCAACTTCAAATTTCTTTTTACGATCAAAAAAGAAAATCTGAGCAATACCAGCTAAAGCTGCAACTGAAGTAGACAGAACGGAAATATACAAAGCATATTTTCTGTCAAATCCCAGTAAATAAACTACAATACAAGCTCCAGCCAATAAAAACCCAACTCTGAATAATTGTTCAAAAGCTTGTGAAAAGGCATATTCCTGCATTTCTTTTAATCCTTGATAATATCCCCTAAAAGCTGATAAGACAGGAACCAAGAAAATGGCAATAGCTAAAAATCTTAAAACATTTGCCATAATTTGAATATTTTCAGCAACCATTAATGGTGCAATAATGCCGGATAAAAACATTAAAACAACCATTCCTGCAAAGCCCATTAAGGCTAAAGAAGATATCGCGATTTTTTTCACTAAAAGGACCGTTTTATGATCATTCAAAACTGTATAACGTGCTACTAAAGTCGCGATTGCGAACGGAAATCCAGCAGTAAAAACCATCAATAAATAAGAATAAATATTGTATGCTTGCCCATATATACTCATATATGATTCATTTCCCAAAATAGATGAGAATGGAATCGCGTAAATAATGCCAATTAGTTTAGCTACAAACAGGCCACCTGTTCCAACCAATCCACTTAAAACTATCGATTTTTTTATTTTTGATTCTTGATTTTCCATTTTTCATTAACTCTTTTCTAAGTAAAAATTATAGCATACATCAAACAAAATAAGGCAATTTTTCTTTGATTAGTGTATATTTATTTAGAGGAAGAATAAGATGACACAAAAAAAATACATACATACTGCACAAGTTGCTCGAAACATAGATTATCAAAGTATTCACACTATTGGAATTCCATCCATGGTATTAATGGAACACGCAGCAATAGAATCCACAAAATACATTTATTCAAAAATAAAGAAAAATGATTTAGTTGTGATTCTTTGTGGCCCTGGAAATAACGGCGGTGATGGATTAGCAATTGCTCGACTACTCTGGCAAAAAGGGATACAAGCTTCAATTTTTATTCCTTCTGTGGAAAAAATGTCAGATGATGAAAAACATCAGTATGATATACTCTGTCAAATGCATGTTTCCTGCATGCAAGATATAAAAGAAGTTTGTGAAAAAATTCAATATGCAGATATTATTGTAGATTGTTTATTTGGCAACGGACTTTCTAGAGACGTCACAGGAAATTACCAAGTTTTAATAGAGAAGGCGAATGAAAGTCATGCTTATATTTTTTCCATAGATGTACCCAGCGGTTTAAATGCTACCTCTGGTAAGATTCTAAACACATGCATACATGCGCACACAACAATTGCATTGGATTGTTTTAAAATCGGTATGTTTATTTGTGATGGTCCAAAGGTTTGTGGGAATATACAACATGTTGATATTGGTATCCCTCAATTTCTTCATGAATCAGATTCTTGTCTTTATTTAGATCAACAACAAGCAAAAGAATTATTGCCTATTCGAAACAACTTCACTCATAAAGGAACCTTCAAAAAGGCTTTAATGATTGGAGGGTCTCAATCAATGCATGGTGCCATCACATTGGCTGCACAAGCTTGTTACAAATCTGGAATTGGTACTCTAACATTAATGATTCCTGAATGCATTGGAGATATTTTGGCCAAGAAAATGGAATTCGCAATGAATCTAAGAGTGAAAGACAAAGATGGATTTATGGATTACACTTCTTACTTACAATACAGAGAAAATTTAAAAAATTACGGATTAATCACTATTGGAAATGGAATGGGCCAAAATCAAAATACAAAAGATATCGTTCAAGATGTGTTATCTATGAATATTCCAACAATTGTTGATGCAGACGCAATATGGGCGTTAAAAGATTGTACAGATATTTTAAAAAGAGAAACGCCTACAATTTTAACTCCTCATATTAAAGAAATGAGCTATTTAACACATAAAAGCGTAAAAGAAATATTAGATAACCCCTATCAAATAGTTAACGATTTTATTGAAAGCTATCCTAATTGTACAATTATTTTAAAATCAAGTATTTCCTTAATTGCCGGAAAGAATGGTTTATATGTACTTAATGCACCTAATAGTGCCTTGGCAAAAGGTGGAAGTGGCGATATTTTGTGTGGAATCGTTGCAGGGATATGTGGTCAGAGTGATAACTATTTAGACGCTTGTGCAACGGCCGCTTATATTCACTCACAAACAGCTAAAAGAGACATTGACAGTGCTTGCTATCAGCCAGAGGATTGCATACAGGAAATCCCTGCTGTATTTAAAAAATTAAGAGGAGATTGAATTCTCCTCTTTTATTGTATTTGAAATTGTAAATAATAGACTCTCGGATGAAACATCTTCGTATTAAATCCATATGCACAACAATCTTGTTGATCACCATCCCAGTCGTTATTTAGAATTGCTAACAAGTTCTGTATTTTTTCGCTAGAAAGATCTGCGGTTCCATAAAACTCAAAACACCCTGCTAATGAAGGTTGTTCACGACTAGGAGAAAAAGAGAAAGCTGGCTCAATGTTTCGAATAGCTTCCTTTACTTCTTCTACAACTGTTTCATCTTCTCTATCGACAACAGTATATAATCGTACAATCATTCAACATCCGTACTTTCTAGTACATATTTTGCAAGTTTCTTTAAATTCGCATCATTATCCAAAGTAATAACTTTTCCTAAATTCAAATTTAATGTTGCAATTTTAATATCACCATTTTCCTCAATGATATTAAATGTACCTGCAGCATTAACATAGAAAACATCGTATAAGTATGACTTACGTGTTCCAGTCTCTTCTTTTTTTCTTAAATCTGCATGAAAATCCTCTTTGTTTTTTAAAATAATACGGACAGCTCCAGCTCCAGAACTTGGTAGTGATTGTGCCATAATTTACCTCCTATTTGCGATTTGGTTCAAATGTTACTTGAATACCTAATTGATTAAAAATAGATAAATCCACATTACCAATAGCACAAGTAATATGCGCTTGCATTCCGTTTAAATCTTTTAAATGTGAAATAGCAGTTGCTGCATATGGATTTGTCTTTGCACTAATTGATAAAGCTATTAATATCTCGTTTGTATGTAATCTTGGGTTTACAGAACCTAAATATTCTGTTTTAAGTTGCTGAATTGGTTCGAATGATTCCGGGCTAACCAACTTAATTTCATCTGGAATCTCACCTAAATACTTCAATGTATTCAACAAAACAGAACTACAAGCACCCATAAAATCTGATGTTTTTCCTGTAATTAATGTACCATCAAAACATTCAATTGCACCAGTAAAAACATGTGATTTTTTCTCATATTCGTGTGCCGCTTTGACACATTTTCTGTTATCCACCGTAATATCGGCCTGTTTCATAATAAACTCTTGTTTATGAACTTCATTAATATCGCATAATTCATTAACATACCGATTAACTGTCTGATAATAACGGCGAATAATTTCTTGTCGACCTGCCTCTCGGCAAACTTCATCATCAACAATTCCGAATCCAGCCATATTAACACCCATATCTGTAGGGCTTTCGTATGGGCAAGAGCCGTATACCTCTTCAAAGATATTTCGAAGCACAGGATAAATTTCAACGTCTCTATTATAATTAACAGTCACTTTATTGTATTTATTTAAATGATATGGATCAATCATATTTACATCATTTAAGTCAGCAGTTGCTGCTTCATAAGCTAAGTTAACAGGATGATCCAATGACAAATTCCAAATTGGAAAAGTTTCATACTTCGCATATCCAGCTCTAGTTCCTCTAATATTTTCATGATAGAGTTGCGAAAGACAAGTAGCCATTTTTCCACTTCCGGGTCCTGGTGCAGTCACAACAACTAATGGTTTAGTTGTAAGGATATAGTCATTTTGTCCAAAACCATCTTCCGAAATAATATGTTTAACAGCAGTAGGATATCCTTCAATATAGTAATGATGGTAAATATGAATATCTAATTTCTCTAATTTTTTTTCAAATTGTTCGATAAGCTTTGACTTCTCATATTGAGTAATGACAACACTACTAACATATAAACCAACATTTCTAAATTCATTGATTAAACGAATCACATCTTCTTGATAAGTTATCTTTAAATCGGCACGAATTTTATTTTGTTCAATATGCTTTGCGTTAATCGCAAAAACAATTTCTGCACTTTCTTTAAGCTTCAGCAACATTTGTAGTTTTGAATCAGGCTGAAATCCTGGAAGTACTCTGCTTGCGTGGAAATCATCAAATAATTTCCCACCGAATTCCAAATATAATTTGTCATCAAATTTAGAGATTCGATTCATAATATGTTTGGATTGTAACTCTAAATATTTATCATTATTAAATCCTATTTTCATAATCATAACCCTCGCCTATAAAAT
>R14__coassemble_1056_pt1 | contig 15082 bp, 15 predicted proteins | sample R14__metabat2_low_PE_009 | metagenome-assembled genome bin R14 | reverse complement strand
AATGAATACAATGAAATTAATTCTTTTTTGTGTTAGAATGTGAAATGATACGTTAACTTGAAAGGGGTAATTGAAATGGCAGGACTTTTTTCAAATTTATTTTCAGAAGAAAAAAGAGAACTAGCGGAATTAGAAAAAATTGCAGATAAGGTTTTAGAACATGAACCAGAAATGCAGAAACTTTCTATGGATGAGCTAGCCGCTAAAACAGAAGAATATAGAAATCGTTTAAAAAATGGAGAAACATTAGATGATATTTTACCGGAAGCGTTCGCAACGGCAAGAGAAGCCGCTTACCGTGTAATTGGAGAAAAACCATATAAAGTACAAGTCATGGGATCCATCGCAATGCATAAAGGTGATATTGCGGAAATGAAGACAGGTGAAGGTAAGACATTAACAGCTACAATGTGTGTATACTTAAATGCCTTACAAGGAACAGGTGTTCATGTTATTACGGTCAATGAATACTTAGCTGGACGTGATGCTGCCTGGATGGGAAGAATCTATGAATCATTGGGATTGAGTGTTGGTGTCAATAAACGTGAGCTAAAGGCAAGTGAAAAACGTGCAGCTTATAATTGTGACATTACATACACAACAAACTCTGAATTGGGATTCGATTACTTGAGAGACAACATGGTGACAAAAGTAGAAGATCGTGTTATGCGTGGTCTTCATATGGCTATTGTCGATGAAGTTGACTCTGTATTAATTGACGAATCTCGTACACCTTTGATTATTTCAGGTGGAAAGAAACAGACAGCAAATTTATATGTACAAGCAGACCGTTTTGTTAAGACGTTAACAGCACCTGAATACGAAACAGATAAGTTTACTCATGAAAAAACATTAATTTCTGGTGATTACGACATTGATGAAAAAACACGTCAAGTTATGTTGTCAGAAGAAGGTGTTTCAAAAGCTGAAAAATATTTTAAATTAGATAACTTATACGAAATCGAACATACACAGTTAGTACATCATATTAATCAGGCTTTACGTGCCAATTACATTATGGCAAGAGAAGTTGAATATGTTGTTAGTGAAGAACAAGAAATCGTTATTGTAGACCAGTTTACAGGACGTTTAATGCCAGGTCGTGCTTATTCAGATGGTTTACATCAAGCCATTGAAGCAAAAGAAGGTGTACCAATTAAAGAAGAAACTTCTACATTGGCTACTATCACATATCAGAACTTCTTCCGTTTATACGAGAAGTTGGCTGGTATGACAGGAACGGCTAAAACAGAAGAAGAGGAATTCTTATCCACTTACAATATGAAGGTAGTTGTCATTCCTACAAATGTACCAGTTGTTCGTGAAGATTTGCCTGATGAAATCTATGCTCATAAGGATCAAAAGTATAGAGCATTAGTACAAGAAGTTAAACGTTTATATGAAAAAGGACAACCAGTATTGGTTGGTACAATTGCCGTTGAAACCAGTGAAATAATTCATAACTTATTGAAAAAGGAAAAAATCCCTCATCAATTATTGAATGCGAAAAACCATGCCAAAGAAGCAGAAATCGTTGCGATGGCAGGTCGTCCTAAATCTGTAACTATTGCCACTAACATGGCTGGTCGTGGTACGGATATTAAACTAACGGCTGAATCTAGAAAATTAGGAGGTTTAGCTGTATTAGGAAGTGAACGTCATGAAGCTCGTCGTATTGATAACCAGTTGCGTGGACGTTCAGGACGTCAAGGAGATCCAGGATTCTCTCGTTTCTATGTTTCTTTAGAAGATTCATTAATGGTTCGTTTTGGTGGTGAAAAACTTCAAAAGATGTTTGATAAATTAGGTGATAACGAACGTATTGAATCAAAGACAGTCACAAAAGCAATCACTACCGCACAAAAACGTGTTGAAGGATACAACTTTGATATGCGTAAACAGTTATTGGATTACGATGATGTATTAAGACGTCAACGTGAAATTATTTATGCTCAAAGAAATAAAATCCTGGAATCAGAAGAGTGCCATGATATGGTACATGATATCTTTGAAAAGACAATTGCCCAAACTTTACAGGCAAATTTAACAGATGATAAGAAGAATCCTGTTGATATTGCTGGATTGTGTAAATCATTGGAAATGATGGGATTAACAGAAGATAAAGCAATCCATGCTACTGAATTAGAAGGTAAATCCTATGATGATTTAAAAACATATGTTTTAGACACTGTCTGGACAAAATATGAAGAAGAAATTGGATTGGTTAAAAAACAATTCCTTCCATTCGAAAAAACAGTTGTTTTGCGTAATATCGATCGTAACTGGATTGCCCATATTGACTTAATGGATAAATTAAGAAGTGGTATTTATTTACGTTCTTATGCTCAAAATAACCCTCTTCAACAATATGTAAAAGAAGGATTCGACATGTTCGAAGAAATGAATGAGAAAATTGATCGTGAAATCACATTCTTCTTATTAAAAGTACGTATTCGTAAAGAAGAGCCAAAAACAAAATTAGATGCTGCCAAAGCAAAAGCTATAGAGGCAACAAAGAAGAGAAAAGCTGAAGAATAATGGAATTATATGAATTGAAACAAGGAGTCGAAACTCACCTAGAGAAGTTACATTCTTTAGGTGAGTCTCTTTGACTTAGAAAATAAAAACGAACAAATTGAAAAGTACGAACGAATGACTTTAGAAGAAAATTTTTGGAATGATCCACAAAAAGCACAAAAAGTCATTCGAAGTCAAAATACTTTAAAGAGTATTGTTGATACTTATTCAGAATTAGTTGCTACATTTAATAGTCTAAATGAAACAGTGGCCGAACTTGAAGGCGAGTTTGATCAAGAGTTGATGGAATTAGCGACCATTGAGTTTGAAGAAGCAAGTGAAAAATTAAATGATTATGAAATACAAGTTCTACTAAGTCATGAATATGACCAAAACAATGCGATTTTGGAATTACATCCAGGTGCTGGCGGAACAGAGAGCTGTGACTGGGTTGATATGCTTTATCGAATGTATACAAGATATGCCAATCAGCATGGATTTAAAGTAACTGTATTGGATTATCAGCCAGGAGATGTGGCTGGAATAAAAAGTGTAACCTTCTTAGTAGAAGGGGATAAGGCATATGGTTATTTAAAATCTGAAAAAGGAGTTCATCGACTGGTTCGTATTTCTCCTTTTGATTCAGGTGCTCGTCGCCATACATCTTTTGCCTCGTTGGATGTGATGCCACAGTTTAATGATGAAATTGAAATAGATATTAAACCCGAGGATTTAGTCATTGAAACCAAACGTGCTTCAGGGGCCGGAGGTCAGCATATCAATAAAACAGATTCAGCTGTGCGTATCGTTCACAAGCCTACAGGAATTGTTTCTACTTGTCAAAATGGACGTAGTCAACATGAAAACAGAGAAGAAGCTATGCGTGTTTTGAAATCTCGTTTATATCAACTAGAAATTGAACAACAAGAAAAGAAACGAAAAGAAATTCAAGGTGAGCAGCTTGCCAATGAATGGGGTTCTCAAATTCGCAGCTACGTTATGCATCCTTACTCTTTAGTAAAAGATGCTCGTACTGGTTACGAAACAAGCCAGGTTCAATCTGTAATGGATGGAAATTTGGATGAATTTATCTTTGCATATCTAAAAAGCCAAATACAGTAGGAGAATGCTCCTACTTTTTTTACAGGAGGATAGTTATATGGAATATATGAAGGAAGCCATTAAGGAAGCATATAATGGAATCAAACAAAAACATGGTGGGCCCTTTGGATGTGTGATTGTTAAAGGAAATAAGATTATTGGAAGAGGCCATAATCAAGTATTAGTGAATCATGATCCCACATGCCATGGAGAAATGATGGCTATTAGAAATGCATGTTCAAATATACAAAGTCATGATTTAAGTGGATGTACTTTATATACGACAGCTGCTCCTTGTCCTATGTGCAAAGGTGCGATTCTTTGGGCGAATATCGATAAGGTGTATTATGGTTGTACAATAGAAGATACGGATTCTATTGGTTTTCGAGATGAAAAATTTTATTCGAATTGGAATCAAGAAATGGGACAGGTTTTAGATAGAGAATCTTGTTTACAATTATTTGCTGATTATTCTGATTCACAACATCAGATTTATTAGAGGTTGCGATATGGAAAAGAAAATGATATTTATAGATGTGGATGGAACGTTGGTAGGATATAACGAAAATGGTTCTTTTATTCCAGATAGTGCAAAAAGAGCCATTCAACAAGCTAGAAAAAATGGTCATTTAGTCTATCTTTGCACAGGAAGAGGAATGGCAGAAATTGATAACGATATGATGGCTATTGGATTCGATGGAATCATTGGGGCAGCTGGTGGTTTCATATTAGAAAACGATGAGATAATTTATCATAAGCGTATGCCTGTTGAAGATGTTAAAGAGATTATGGCATATTTAGATAATTTAGAAATAGCTTATTATCTTGAAAGTAATTCTGGTTTATATTGCAGTGATGTGATGTATGAATGGATGAAAAACGATCCAGCGTCTATGGGCTTTTTGGAAATGATGAAATTTGTGAAAGATGCCAATTTAAATGATATTAATAAAATTTCTTTTGTGACTTTAGAAGTTCCTTACGAAGAAATCGAAAATCATTTTGAACAAAGGTTTAATTTGGTCAAAGCAAGTTGGATAGAAGAAGGTGTTGATGCAGGAGAAATTTCCAATCAGGGGATTACGAAAGGAAGCGCCATTTCGTTTTTATTGAATCATTTGAATATTTCAAAAGAGAATACCTATGCTTTTGGTGACAGTATGAATGACATTGAGATGTTTGAATGCGTAAATACATCTATTGTGATGGGAAATAGTATGTATGAAATAGCTTTATTTGCTGATTTTGAAACAAAACCATTAGAAGAAGATGGAATTGAATACGGAATGAAACATTTTGGATTGATATAGGAGGGCATTGTGAATCAAAGAATAAATTCGTTTTATAAAGAAATCTTTTTATTAGCCCTTCCTATTGCAGGTCAATATCTAATTTCTCAAGTTTTACAACTAATTGATAACATCATGGTTGGTTCACTTGGCGAGGATAGTATATCGGCAGTAGCGATTGCCTTTACATTTACTTGGCTTGTGATGACATTTTTTATGGGATTTGCCAGTGGGTCCAGTGTTCTATCGGCACAGGAATTTGGAAGAAATGATATCCATAAGATGAAATGCTATACATCGACTGTATTGAAAATCAATGTAGCTGTTTCTCTTATATTATTTATAGTCACATCTTTATTTTCTTATCAAATTCTTAGCTTATATACAAATCAAGAGGGCGTAATTCTAAAAGGGATAGAATACTTGTCAATTATTAAATATTCTATTCCTTTATATGCCATAAACTTAACTTTTGTGAATATGTTACAAGCAGGAAAAGATGTAAAAATTGGATTTATTAATACATTGGCTTCTTGCTTTGTGAATGCGGGATTAAATTATTTATTAATTTATGGAAAGTTCGGATTTCCTTGTTTAGGAATCAAAGGAGCTGCGATTGCGACATTGGCTGCACGTATGGTTGAAATTTCCATTATTATTGTTTATGTATTCTTTATAGAAAAAATAATTCATTTTCAATTCGATGATATCTTTTTACTATTGGATTTTGAAGACATTAAAACATTAATTAAAGTTTCTATCCCTATTTTAGCAATAGAAATATTAAATAATTTAGTTTCTTCTATTCAAACAAGCATTACTGGTCATATTTCCAGTTATTATATCGCAGCTAATTCGATTGTACATACTGCCTGGGTTATCCCTAGCACTTTATCTTTTGGTGTCTCTATGGCATCTGGTGTTATGGTTGGAAATGCGATTGGAGAAGGAAATCATGAAAAAATTGAAGAATATGGGAATAAATTTATTTGGTTCGGTGTTTTCTTTGGGATATTAAATAGTATAGTACTAACCATTATTCTTCCTATTATTATGGCACAATACAATGTTTCACAAGATACTTTAGAGCTGGCAAGCAAGATGGGAAGGTTTGCGGTTATAACTGTATTCTTTATTTCGGTTTCTACCATCGTTTGTAATGGGGTAATTAAAGCAACTGGTCAGACAAGAACTTTATTAATTGTAGATATTATTGCCAATTGGGTGATTGCGATTCCTTTAGGTTATATCTGTGCTTTTTATATAAAAGTTCCTGTTCATTATTTATATTTGATTCTTAGAAGTGGAAATATTTTTAAAGGAATATGGGGAATTTGTAAAGTGAAATCAAAAAATTGGTATTTAAGTGTATAATAAAAATCAAAAGAGGAAATTGTTATGATATATGAAAATATTTTAGAATGCATAGGGAGAACACCTTTGGTGCGACTTCCAAATATTGAAAAAGAAGAAAATCTGGATGTTACATTATTAGCGAAAGTTGAATTCTTTAATCCGGCAGGAAGTGCTAAAGATCGTGTGGCTTTAAAAATGATTGAAGATGCTGAAAAGGAAGGTTTATTAAAACCGGGAGCAACCATTATTGAGCCTACTAGTGGAAATACAGGAATTGGATTAGCGGCTGTAGCGGCTTCAAGAGGTTATAAAGCTATTTTGACAATGCCAGAAACAATGAGTGTGGAAAGGCAAAATCTTTTAAAAGCGTATGGGGCAAAGATTGTATTAACGCAAGGAAGTAAAGGAATGGCAGGCGCTATTGAAAAAGCTAATGAACTTCAAAAAGAAATACCTAATTCCTTTATTCCTGGACAATTTGAAAATCCATCAAATCCTAAGGCTCATTATTTAAGCACAGGACCAGAAATTTGGAAAGATACAAACGGAAATATAGATATTTTTGTTGCAGGGATTGGTACAGGAGGTACTATTTCAGGAACAGGAAAATATTTAAAAGAAATGAATCCGAATATTCAAATTGTTGGTTTTGAACCAGCAACTTCAGCTGTGCTGAATGGAAAAGATGCAGGAGCACATGGACTGCAAGGTATTGGAGCAGGTTTTGTTCCAAAAGCACTTGATACAAGTGTGTATGATGAAGTTATGATGATAACGAATCAACAAGCTTATTATGGTGGCAGATTAGCTGCTCATAAGGAAGGAATGTTGGTGGGAATTACGTCTGGAGCAGCAATTTATGCAGGAATTGAATTAGCGAAACGTCCCGAAAATAAAGGAAAGACAATAGTCGTACTATTACCTGATACAGGTGAACGATATTTAAGTACGCCAATGTTTAAAGAATAAAGAGGTTGATTTTTTTCAACCTCTTTAAATTTCTTGTGCTCTTTTTTGTGCGACTTGTTGGGATAATTCTTGTACCTTTTCTTCAGTAAGTATATATCTCTTTTTAAAGAAGAAGAAAGCAATCAATAAACCAATAATAGGAATAACAGCCATTGTGAAACGCAGTCCCATGATATTAGCACTGCTGGATAGAGTGGTAACCCCTTCACTTGTATCACTGCTTAAATGACATATGCTTAAACAAATGGATACAACCAGCGCAGCTAATCCACTGGCAAGTTTGACAACAAATGTCTGCATGGAGAAAATAACACTTTCGTCACGTCTATCATTTTTAATTTCTCCATAATCAACTGTATCCGCTAAGAAGATGGTAACAAGGACTGTCAACATTCCATTAGCTGCGAAAATAAAGAAAGCCGGAATAAATAAAATAAAGACATTGCTCATGTTGGTACATGTTAATATGAGTAAAACAATGTAACCTATTATAGCCATACCTAAAGAAGTATAAAAAATTTCCAATGGTTTCAATTTCTTTCTTAATAATGGGAAAAACAACATCATAGAAAGAATTTGAATGGCTCCCCCAAAGGTATTAAATAAGGTATAAGCGCTATACCAGTCTGCTCCTCCAAAGTCATATTTGAAAAAATAAATAACCAAATTACTTGTGATATATACAGATAAGTTAATTAATACAATTGTGATTGCGACAGTCATTGCTTGATCATTACTAACTAATGAAGTAAACATTTCTTTTACTGATGGAGCTTCAACATGGACCGTAGATTTCTCTTTTATGCTGATACAGGTAAATGTAATGAAAACCACAAAGAGAATGGCTACAATGATCGCAAATTTAGAAAATCCGGCTCTTTCATTTCCTTGACCAAGGGCCATAACGCACATCATGGTCAGAATTGTCACAATGGCTGAACCAACGCCGGCACAAGAACGCGCCAGAGTTGTAAGATTTTCTCTTTCTTTACCACCCTGTGTAAAGGCTGGAATCATTGACCAATAAGGAATATCCATCATTGTATAAGTGACGCCCCAAAGAATATAGAATACAGCAGCATATAGTGCTAATACATTTCCTTCTAAACTAGCTGGTGCTGAAAACATCAAAACCAATATAACGGCATTAAATAAGGTTCCGATAAACAACCATGGTCTGAATTTCCCCCATTTTGTTTTTGTCTTGGCTACAATGACTCCCATTAATGGATCATTAAAAGCATCAAATACACGGGCTATCATTAAAATCATTCCCATGATAACGGCATTGACACCTAATATATCTTGGTAGTAATACAAGATATAACTAGCTGACAACATGTAGACCATATCTTTTCCAATAGCACCCATTCCGTAGGCAACTTTTTCTTTTGTTTGTAACTGTTTCATATGCTCTCCTCTTTAATTCCATTTACGATAATACTGACAACTTCTTCTAAAGCTTGCTGATAGGTTAGATTGTTTCGAATCAAAATATCTCTTTGAAAAAATTGCTCCAGGCTTGCTTCTAACATCATTTTAACCAAAGGAATAGAAACTGGTCGAATGACTCCTTCTCTTTGTGCCTGCTCTATCAGGTTTATTGTGCTTTCCCATCCTGTTTCTAAATGCTCTTCTACCTTTTTATAGATATCTGGGTATTTATCTTTTAAAGAATACAATTGTCTAAAATCAATGCTTTTATAACTATCTGGCATGACTCCTAATATTTTTTGTACTTTTTCTAAGGTTGATAGTTTTTCATCCATGAGCACTTGTTGTTCGCTAACTTTTATAGACGCAAATAGATAATCAACCATTTCTAAAAATAAGGATTTTTTATCTTCGAAGATAGTATATAAAGTCTTTTTACTCATGGACAATTCTTTGGCAAGATCATCCATTGTGAACTTTAATCCTTTCTGATTAAAAACGGTAATGCAAGCCTCTAAGACAATTTCTTTATCGCTCATAATTCACTCCGGAAACTAAAAATAACAATTTAGTTTCCTCAATTATAACATTGCCATATATTCTATGCAAGCGTTTTCAAAATAATTATCTTTTAGTGTATGATTTAATTTTTTTGGGATATAATGGGCTTAAGCTAGGAGACCATTTTATGAAGTTAAAATTATTATTAACAGCAACTACCATTGCTTTGGCAGCTGGATATGCTGCAACCGATACAGAGTTTAAATTTGTTTTTGACCGCGATTTTAAGTTTCCTGATAATGTAGGAAAAGAAGATGATGAAACCAATCAAATGATTGAGAAAATCAAACAAAAAAACATTAAATTTATTAAAGGATTGAATCCAGAAACGGTTTCCATTATAAATTGTCAAGGAAATAATTTAAAAGCTACATTTGTACCTTCAAAGACATCATCCAATAAGTATGTGATATTATCACATGGATATCGTTATAATGGACTGGGTGAATTTGGATTGATTCTTCCATTTTATTATGAACAAAATATTAATATACTAGCTGTTGACCATCAAGCAGCAGGGGAAAGTGAAGGAAAATATATTACTTTTGGTTATCAAGAATCCATTGATATTATTCAATGGGCACAGTATTTAATTGAACGATTTGGTCAAGATATTGATATCTATCTTCATGGCATTTCCATGGGAGCTGCTACAGTATGTCAATGTGCTGGAAACGAAAACTTCCAACCACAAATTAAGGGGATTATTTCCGATTGCCCTTATGCCAGCGCTAAAAAAGAGTTAATGCATACAATGGAAATGTTCCCCAAACAATTAAGAGGGGTAACTTATAATTTACTAGCAAAAAAATTAGAAAGTAAGTGCCAAGCCAAATTAGATGAAGTAAATGCCATAGAAGCTATTAAAAAGTGCAAAGTACCATTCTTAGCTATTCATGGTATGGAAGATACCTTTGTTCCTACCAATGGCTCTATTGAAATTTTTGATGCTTGTCCTGTAGAAGATAAACATACCCTTATTGTAGAAAAAGCAGCACATGCGCAAAGTTACTGGTTTGCCAAAGATAGATACCAACAGGCCATCTTATCAATCATTGACCCTGAGGATGAAGTATAATAAAAAAGCGAAATATTCGCTTTTTTTAATGCTTATTTAGCCAGTCTATGGCGACTTGGGCATAAATGGATGAAGCTTTTGACATAGAATCTTCATTGAATAAAATCCTTGGATTATGTTGTCCTAGACGCTTGGATGGATCTTCTACTCCACCTCCAATAATGAAGTAACAAGATGGAACTTCTTTGGCAATGAAGGCAAAATCTTCAGAACCAATTAAATGTAAGCTTTGATCTACTTCCATTTGTGGCTGTACTTTATGAAGACTTTCTAGACAATCTAGACTGAATGCTTCATCACAGGATAGATTTGGACAATTGCTGAGAACTTTTACTTCTCCTTTTGTGCGATAGGACAAAGCTACAGATTCGACGATTTCGCTAATACGTTTTATCAAATAATCTGATGCCTCTTTTGTGAAAGAACGTAGAGTTCCTTTTAGCGTGGCAGTCTCTGGAATTGCGTTGGCTGCATTTCCAGCACTGAACTGTCCAATAGATAATACTGCTTCTGTTCCAGGTAAACATTCTTTTGAAATTAAAACATTTAACGCCTGATAAATGGCAACTGCACTTTGAATGGGATCAATGCATCTTTCTGGTTGAGATCCATGACCTCCTTTACCTGTAATGGTGATTTCAAATCCATAGACAGAAGCCATTGGATTCAGACTGGTCAGTATTAAATTAGGATCATACATCGCAAAGACATGCATCGCAAAGGCTGCTTCTACTTTTGGATTTTCAAGTACTCCAAACTTTAAAGCATCCAATGCTCCTTTAAAGATTTCTTCACCGGATTGAAACAATAGTTTTACGGAACCATTTAATTCCTTTTCATGTTGTTTTAACAGTTTGGCTGCTCCTAATAGATTGGCAATATGCAGATCGTGTCCACAGGCATGCATACAACCATTCATTGATGCGAAATTTAAACCACTTTCTTCTTTTCCAGATAAACCATCCATATCGGCGCGTAATAAGATACAAGGCTCTTGAAAGCCTATATTGGCAATAATACAACTGTTTTCAAATACTTGATAAGAAATGTTCATGGCATCTAGTTCTCTAGTGATAAATTGGATCGTTTTAGGCACATTGGTTCCGATTTCTGGAATTTGATGTAAATATCTACGCCATTTTATTTGTTCTTTTGAAAACAAAAGCGCTTCTTCATATAAATTCATAGTTACTCTCCTATTCTGAAATAACCTTATTGGTTGATATACGATTTTTTTCAATAATACGAGACGTATCTAATTTGAATTTCAGATTTTTTTCGTATTCATGAGAAAAAACACAACTATACAAAACATCTAGAATATAACCAATACTTGTATCATTTACGTAGGTGGCAATCTTTGTCAGCATTTTTTCCCTTGTTGAAATATTTAAAGTACAGTCTGCCATATTGCTTAGTGAATTACCACCAATACTGGTAATCGCAATAATAGGAATGCCTCTATCTTTTATCGTTTTTAGTGGTTCAAGTAAGAAGACAGTTTCACCGGTATAGGAAATCGCAATTGCACATTCATCCGGCTGTATCATATAAGCTGCAAATGCCATTTCTGATTGGGCAAAGTGGATTTGTACTTGTTTATTAATACGGAACATATAATATTTAAATGTTTCGGCTTCTTTGTAGTTATCGGCAACACCGAATACATGAATGCATTTTGATGTTTGTAGAATGGTGACAGCTTTTTGAAGGTCTTCATATTTTAATAAAGACAAGGAATCTTCAATGGCCTCTATTTCCAACTTTGCGATTTTTCCTGAAATAGACATGATATCATCGCTTCGATCAAAAGGAATATTTGGATCAATTTCTGTAAAATGTGACTGCAGATATTCTTCTTCCTGGATATAGGCCTCTTTTAACTCATTCCATCCATCATAATTTAGTTTATGAGCGATTCTTAATAAAGTCGAAGGCGCTGCATAGGTGGCATTGGCAATCTCCTTGATGGTCATATTTTTGATGGCTAGTTTTTGTTCTAACACGTATCTTACCACTTCTTTTTCGGTGTTAGAAAATTTATGGTCTTGAAGTTTTTCTCTTATTAACATTGTCTTTCTCCTGAAATTTCATTCACAAAATTTATATTAAAATTGTAAATAAATGTGAATGCATTTACAAGTTCTTTTTTATAACTATCATTAAATTTTAGATTGTATAATATATAAGCGTAATCCATAAAAAAACTCCGTTTATCTAAACGGAGACCTTTTTTATTTGTTCATATTTTTTCGAATCATGTGATCATTCCAGAATAAGAAGATTCCATCTACAATTAAGAATACACCTAACACTTGCAGAAAATAAGAAAGAGATTGTAGAGGATTAAAAAACAATGCGATTCCTAGAATCAAAGTAATAATGTCACCAACTAGTGATACTTTCCAGGCAGGAATTCCCATGTCTTTTAGCATAAAAGCTTTCTGCATAGATAAAATCGAACTGATGATAAATACAATTCCTATGACAATAGGAAGCATGGAAATAACGCTTTCTGGAGAAATCAACATAAATAATCCAATTAGTAAGGATGGAAGTCCAACAAAGAATGGAGAGGCGTTTGTGTTTGTCCTTTTCACAAAATAATAGTATAAGAAGTATGCACCTACTAAAGCCAATACCAATCCAATAACACGGCATCCAATCATTATAATACTGATATTAAAGAAACACAGTAGGATACCTGCTACAATATAGATAATAGAAATTATCATTAAATCTGAACGATCTAAATCTTTTAAAAACTGCATTGTTTTCACTCCTTTTTTTACTTATTATACATTGATTTTATTATTCGTCAAAATAAGGGTATAATGATTAAAAAGTGAGGAAATAGAAATGAAAGTCGCAATTTTAATGGATAATGGATTTGAAGAATTAGAGGCAATGGGACCGATTGCCTTATTAAGAAGATGTGGATTGGATGTTGATATTGTCAGTGTATCTGGCACAAGTGTAACAGGACGTTTTGGAGTTACTTATTCACCGTCAATCGATATGCATGCATATAGTTTTGACAAGGCAGATTGCCTGGTGATTCCTGGTGGCCCTCATTATCAAAAGCTGGAAAAGAATGAGGAAGTAAAATCTTTAATGCATACATTTGCTGAGAAGAAAGTATTAGCCGCGATTTGTGCAGCACCAACAATTTTAGGACATGAAGGTATTTTAAAGGGTAAGAACTATACTTGTTTTGAAAATATGAATGAAGATTTTGGCGGTACATATCATTATCAATACGTAGTAACAGACGGAAATTTAATTACCGGAATTAGTGCAGCTGCTTCTATTGAGTTTGCCTTTGCGATTGCTGAAAAATTGTTAGGAAAAGAAAAAGTTGAACAAGTAAAAGCTTCCGTTTATTATGATGCCAAATAAAGTGAAAGAAATATATCTTTCGCTTTTTTTTATTGAGTATGATATAGTTATTTCACCGCGAAAAATGGAGGTTATTTATGGAAGTGAAAATTGGACAATACAAAGGTATTGAAGTAGAAGTTGAAAAAACAGAATTAACGGATGAAGTTATTGAGCGACAAATACAATATGCTTTGCAGCAAAATCCTTTAAAAGTGGAAAAAGATGTAATTGAAGAAGGAAATACCGCTGTATTTGATTTCGAAGGAATTAAAGATGGAGTACCTTTTGATGGTGGGACAGCAAAAGATTATGAAATGGTCATTGGTTCTCATCAATTTATTCCTGGATTTGAAGAACAAATGATTGGAATGAAAAAAGGCGAATCCAAAGATTTAAATGTAACATTTCCAGAAAATTATGGAGAAAAAAGCTTAGCTGGACAACCTGTTATCTTCAAAGTAACAGTTCACAATATTTTTGAAACAAAACCAGCCGAGTTAAACGAAGAATTTGTCAAAGCATTAAATATTCCAGGTGTTACAACAGTAGAAGCATTAAGAGAGTATTTGACAAACTATTTAGAAAATGAAGTAAAACGTCAAAATGATGAAAAAGTTCAAGATGCTGTATTTGAAAAATTAATGGATACAGTAGAAGGTGATTTACCTCAGGAAATGGTGGATTACGCTCTTCAACAACAAGTGCAGAGAGTTTCTGCTGATTTAAGACAACAAGGTGCTACCATTGAGCAATATCTTCAAATGACTGGTCAAACAATGGAAGACTTAAAAGGGCAATTAACTGAATTTGCTCAAAAACAAGTGAAATTAGAAATGGCTTTGATGAAAGTCGCCCAATTAGAAAAAATTGATAATGTAGATGATGACGTCAAGGCACAGTATGATATGATTGCTTCTAGCTATAATGTAGATGTTGAAGAAGTAAAGAAACAAATTCCATATGATGAACTGGCAAAAGAAATGAAATTAATGAAAGCCAGCCAGGTTGTTTTAGAAAACGCAAAAGTTGCATACAAGTAGGATTTCCTACTTGTTTTTTTATAAAAAAAGATATGTATTTACAACATACCTCCAATAATACTATAAAATTGATCATATGACTCATCGACAAGTTGCCAAACATCATCTTTGAATTTGTAACAATTGTAGTCATATAAGCGGGCTCCTTCAGCAATTTGTTCAACATAAAAATCAATATATTTCTTGTTTTTTAAGAAATTCGATTTAGGTTCATCCCCTTGTTTATACTTTAAAGGCTCATTATCCCTTTCAACCAATTCAACAAAGATTTTTTTATCTTTTTTGGATAGAGATGTCATATAATTCCAAATTTCAGATATCTTATCTTGTTTAATTGACACTGGATTTTTCTTAAT
>R14__coassemble_898_pt1 | contig 17276 bp, 22 predicted proteins | sample R14__metabat2_low_PE_009 | metagenome-assembled genome bin R14 | reverse complement strand
GACATTATAAATGTGAAGGAGGAGAAAAAGAGATGTGTGAATTAGTAGAACAATACGGACAACAAAGAAAATTAGAGGGAATTGATTTAGGAAGACTAGAAGGTGAAAAAAAAGCCAAGAAAAAGTTTAAAAAGAAAATAAAACAAGCACAATCAAAAGGAAAACAGGAAGGCCAATTAAAAACTTTAGTATCGTTAGTTCAGCAGAATTTAATTACGATTGAATGTGCATCTATGCAGATGAATCTCTCTGTAGATGAATTTATTAAAAGAGCAAATGAATTAAATATTCATTTCGTTCATTAATATTATGCCATTATTAGATAATTGCTCACAATAATTTCTATACGATTAAATAAAAAGGTTTCTATTGAGAAACCAAATTTGATAATTTTAAAACTTTATGACGACATGTCTTATTGAAGATTGCGATGACTCGACCTGTCAACAACATCGCAATAACAGTACCAAGTCCAATTCCGATGATTTGCCTTTTCCAAATGTATCCAATGCAACAAGTCAAACAAATCATAAATAAATCAAAGAAGTTTTTCGTTGTACCCGTATCTTTTTGAAAAAGAGTGGCAAGAGCTGCAACGATTCCATCTCCTGGATTTAATATAATACGTGTTGTCATCATAAGAGAGGCACCGATTCCAGTGAAAATAATCGCTAATCCTAACACTAGTAAGCGTATCACTAGATTGTATTGAGAAAAATCTAACACAAATAGAGAATAAATATTTAGAAGTCGTGTAAAGAATATACTTAAAGGAATTTGTAGAATATCAAATAAATAAATTCTTTTATTACGCTTTTGTGCATAATGAATGAGAATCTGTACAAACACTAAAATACAATATAGAACTAAAGTCATGTCTCCAAAAGAAATACCCGTAAAATAAGAAATGCAGTATGATACAGAAATAATGGGAGAAACCCCTAATCCTGCTTTTGTATTGAGTGTTAATCCCATTGCTAAAACAAGACATCCTAGTATATAGAATAACCATCGATAACCATTTATTTTCATATAAATAGTATACACAATTTCATTCAAATTCGCACACAATTCCTGATGTTTGCGCTATAATAAAGCCGGTGAAATATATGGATTTAGTAAAAGACTACTTATATAAAACATGGAATCGATTATATATACTGGGAAGATGGATGTTGTTGGCAAGTATTTCCGGTATTTTAATTGGTCTGATTGCCGGTTTATTTGGCGATAGTATTTCCTTTGTTTCTTCATTTCGAAATAGTCATCCCTGGATGTTGTATCTATTACCCGTATTTGGAATCATTATTGTTTTTATCTATCGTTTTGATAAATATCATACTAATACAAATTTAGTTCTAGAAGGCATTCAAAAAGGAAAAACGGTTCCTTTACGAATGGCACCATTAATTATAATTTCAACAATTTTAACACATGCTGGAGGTGGTTCTGCAGGACGAGAAGGGGCAGCTTTACAACTGGGTGGAAGTATTGGAAGTACCATTGGCAAAATTGCGAAACTAGAAGAAGTGGATGTCAAAATTATGATCATGGTCGGAATGAGTGCCGCCTTTTCTGCTTTATTTGGAACCCCATTAACAGCCACTGTCTTTTCAATGGAAGTCATTAGCGTAGGAATTATGCAGTATGCCGCTTTAGTCCCTTGTGCTTTTGCTGCCTTTGCGGCAAGAGACATTGCTCAGTTAGTTGGATGCTATGGAGAACATTTTGAAATTATGGGTTCTGTTGATTTTACGGTATTAGCTGCTACTCAAATTATCTTTTTGGCTGTTTGTTGTGCTTTTGTTAGTATCTTTTTTTGTTTTGTTCTACATAAAACAGAGCACATATTCCACAACTATATAAAAAATCCATATCTTCGTATTGTTGTAGGCAGTTTATGTGTAATCGGACTTACTCTTTTACTTCATACAACGGATTATCTATCAACGGGTATGTCCGTTATTGAAAGAGCTATAGAAGGAGAAGCATCTCCTTATGCTTTTTTGTTGAAAATGATCTTTACCACTATTACTTTAGGATGTGGTTTTAAAGGAGGAGAGATTGTTCCTACTTTGTTTATCGGTTCTACATTTGGCTGTTTATTTGGCTATTGTGTTGGACTATCACCTAGCCTTTGTGCAGCTTGTGGAATGGTAGCCACTTTCTGTGGAATGACCAATTGTCCTTTATCTTCTTTATTTTTGGCTTTTGAATTGTTTGGTTTTGAATATATGCCATTCTTTCTTTTCTGTATTGCTATAGCGTATATGGAATCGGGTTATTTTGGTCTATATAGTTCTCAAAAAATCATGTATTCTAAAACTCGTCTACAATTTATTGATCGTCATACCAATGATTAACAATTATCTGAATAACGTTTCTGCGTTATTCTTTTTTTTATATGTTATAATCGTTTTATGAAAAGAGTTTTATTTAGTTTAGGTATTTTATTTTTGTTGTATGGTGGAATCCAGGTACAAGCAGAAGAATTAGAAAATGAACCAATAGAGAATATTGAAAGTGAAAGTGCATATAATGAAGATTCCATTGATTATCAAGTAGGAGATGTGACCATTACACCAGTGGCAACCAATCCAGATTACAGTTCGATGGAGTTTACGTATACATCCAATGGTGAAGAATACACTTGTTTTATTACGGGATTGGAAGTCGATGAAAACAATACATCCGATTCCTATCAAAATCTAGCCAATGCGATTGCTCTTGCTCAATTAAAAGGGGAAACTTTTGAATTGAACAATGAGACGGTATCACAATATGGACTTAAATTGGATATGATTGATGCCGAAAAAGAAGAAGCGTATCAAGAATCGGATGATGACTTATTGTGTTGGGCGGCATCAGGAGCTGATGCGATTGAATTTACAGGATGGTCGCAAAATGATGAAGATGAAGATGGCGTTTTTGGACATTTAAGAGAAAGCTTTACAGATAATGGAGGATTCCAAGAAGATGCTTTTACATGGTATTTAGATGGAATTTATTATAATCAAGATACCGATGAAAATGGAGATCCTGTTTTTTATAATGACAATAGTGACGGCTCTCAACAAAAACGAAGTGGAACAGGTGGCTATGTTTCAGATTACTTTGCCGATAGTTTTTTTGAAGCCTATGATTTTGAGGAAAATCACGAGCAAGAATACCTTCATAAAATTACAGATGCCTTACAACAAAACGCTGCTGTTGCTTTAGGTATTTACTTTTTTATACCAAGCCAAGATTGGAAATATGCTGGTGGACATGCCGTTACTTTATTTGGATACATTGAAAAAGGAGATGAAATTGTTTCTATCTTTATTGCTGATTCGGATAATACAGCAGATAGTGAATCAACATCCAGAGAAAACAGACCTAATATTTATACAATGTATCCAATAGGATATCGGGATGGCTATCCAAGTATAGAAAATTATGTTAGCCCTTATTATGCGTCATTGATCGGATCTGCTTGTATTATTCAGCCATTTAAAGAAGTAGAGGATCAAGTGGATGTAAAAGGTAGTCATAAACCATATGAAAATGTGGATTTGTATTTAACGGATTTATATACATCTTTAGAACAACAGAATCTTACTCAAACAAATGTGAATGAACTTCTGAGCCTATATGCTTCGATATCTAATTATTCTTATATACGATTAAGTGAAGGGTCAAACATCAACTATACTTATACCATTAATGGACCAGTAACGACTTCTTTATCGAATACATTCACTTTGACAGAGGCTTTACCATATTTGAAAGAACTGTTAATTGATAACTTATTTTCTTTTACCAATCCGGGTCTTTATTCTTTATATATGACAATTGATTCCATCCAGGATGCCTTAGGAAATGAGTTACAAGAGGCGTATTTAATAAATAATTTTTATGCTAGTTCGTATACAATTTTAGTGAATGGAGATGTTGGATATACAGTGAATTATGTGGATGAGATGAATCATGTGATTCAATCACAAACGTATTATGCTCCTTATAACTCTTATGTGAGTGTAAATGATTTTATTCAAAACTTGATTGGGTATACTTATGCTTATGATTCAGGTGATTTATATATCGATGCTCTTTTACAAGATAATGTAATGACTATTTTTTATCATCGGATTATAACCCCTGAACATTCTTCCAATAAGGATACTGTTCAAAAACAACTTTTAAACTCTTCTTATCATGAAGTTGTTCCAACCGGAATTCATATTCAATCCACTGTACTAACAATGATGGTATCATTATTAGGAATGATAGTTTTAAGAAAATTAAAGGGGTAATTTTGAATGTCTACTTTACATATTGTGGCCTGGATTGGAATGTCGTTAACTGCTTTTATTGGAATGACTATCTTTATTTATTTAGAACATCCCAAAGTATGGCGACAATCCAAATTTGGAAAGGTTATTTTTCCTGTATCTCATTTTATTGGAATATTAAGTTTAATTCTTGTTTCTACTATCTATAGTGAAATAGAAGATGGTTTTTTTCGTACGGCTTTATTGTATGTTGAAACCACTTATTTTGGCATCATGGTATTGATGCTTGCTATCTATCTTCTTAGACACTTTATTCTTTTGGTTTATAAGGTATTTAAAATAAACCGTTTCAAAAACTTCTTTTGTCACAAAAGAAGATATACTGTTTTTGCCTTTGTTTTATCTATTCTTATGTTGTGGCAGGGATTTTATCAAATTGACCATTTAAAGCTAAGAGAATACGATGCCGATTCCGCTATGATTGATGAAACAAATAAACTGAAAATCGCCTTGATTGCGGATAGTCATGTTGGAGGAGGTGCCAACCATGATGTATTGGATCAAATGGTAGAAATGATTAATAGTCAGAATGTGGATGTAGTGTTGTTTGCAGGAGATGCATCCGATTCATTATCCAGTACATCCGATTTAAAATATCTTTCTTCTTCTCTACAAAAATTAAAGTCAACCTATGGTGTTTTCTATACTTCAGGAAATCACGATAAGGAAACCAATCAAGAATTATACCCTTACTTAGAATCAGCAGGTGTAACCGTATTAGAAGATGAAGTATATACATTAGAAAACGGAGTTGTATTGTTAGGCCATCATGATCATACAAGCACGACAGTAGAAGAAATATTAGAAGAAAACAACATTTCTTCTGATATACCCGTGATTGTCAATCAACATATTCCTAGAGGAATTAAGAATGTACCAGAAAATGTTGTATTAACTTGTTGTGGGCATACACATGGTATGAATTTTCCATGGAAGATTATCTGGCCTGAATTCTTCTGGGATAATCCATATGGATTTAGACAATTTGATAGTATGTATTCTGTTACCACATCGGGTTTGTCCAATTGGGGCTTTCATTTTAAGTGGCCAGATTCATCGGATGTTACGATTATTAATTTATATTAAAAAAGGAAATGAGTTTGTCATTTCCTTATTTTTTAGATGGATTAATATTTGTATATTCTCTATTACGAGCAGCTTGTCTTAATTGTTTGAAATCAATGAATTCTTGAACGGCTTTTTCATCAACTAAACCTAAATCCTCTAATTGATCAATAACGATGAATACATCTGCGATTTCATCATTTAGTCTTTCATACATTTTAGAATCTTTCTTAAAACGTTTTACTTTGTTGACAGCTTGAATGGCTTCCGCTAATTCTTCCATAGCCATGTCTGTCATAACATCGTATCCCCAAATCTTATTTGTATCTTGTACGACTTTTTTATTAATATTTACTTTCATAAGGTATACCTCTCTTTAGACCTATTATACGACAAAATGAACTTAAAGAAAATGATAATTGATGGTATGATAATCTTGGTGAAATAAAGAATTTAGGAGTCATTTATGAAATTACAGTTAGCCTTAGATGATATAAGTTTAGAAGATGCTTTAGAGTTAGTTGAAAAAGTACAAGATTACATTGACATTATTGAGGTGGGATCACCCTTTATTATTGATAAAGGAATGCATGCGGTTAAAACATTGAAAAAAGCATTCCCAAACAAAGAAATTTTAGCTGATACAAAGATTGTAGATGCGGGAGGTTATGAAGCCACGTTAACATATAAAGCAGGGGCTGACTACTGTACAGTCATTGGAATGACAGATATCCTTACTATTAAAGGGTGTGTCGATGCCGCAAAAAGATGGAATAAAAAAGTCTTTGTTGATATGATTTGTGTTGAAAATGTTGCACAAAGAGTTTCTGAAATTGAAGCTGTGGGTGTTGATTGTATTGCGGTACATGTGGGGGTTGATCAACAAGCTGCAGGACAAACTCCTTTACAGGCTTTAAAAGAAATCAAAGCTGCATCTAAAAAATCGATTATTTCTGTAGCAGGTGGCATCAATGCCCAAACAGCACATTTATACAAAGAAGCAGGAGCTGACATTGTTGTTGTAGGTGGAGGTATCAATCATGCCAAAGATTCAGTGGAAGCTGCCAAAGCAATCTATGAGGCTATTCAATCATGAAAAGTGTAGTAAATGAAATTCTAGATGAACTAGAAGTATTATCCAATCAAATTGATCAAAGTCAGATAGATGAAGTCGTTGAACAAATGACAAATGCTTATAAGAATCATCATAAAGTATTTTTGGCAGGAGCAGGAAGAAGTGGATGCATTGTAAGAGCATTTGCCAATCGTGTTATGCATTTAGGATTTAACTGTTATGTAGTTGGAGATATCACAACACCTCCTATTAAAGAAAATGATATCTTATTTATCATATCTGGTTCTGGAAAGACAACTTCTTTAGTGAAACAAGCTGAAAAATCGGTATCTTTAGGTGCAAAGATTATTACCATCACATTAAATCGTGAAGGAGATATTGCCAAGATGGCATGTGCCAAGATTGTTTTACCAGGCAATACCCGATTGGCATCCAATGAAGGATTTGTATCCCAGCAACCAATTGGCTCTACATTTGAGCAACTGGCATGGCTTACTTGTGATGGCTTGATTATGATGACTAGAGATGCTTTAGGACAAACAAATGATGATTTAATCGCTCATCATGCTAACTTAGAATAATCATGGTAAAATAGAAAAAAAGTGAGGAAATGAATATGAATTTAGACTACCCAACAAATCGTTCCCAGTGGATTGAAAGTGAACCAGAAATTGATGTGAATCAATTTTCCAAGGTGGAATTAGATGTGCAGTATGCCAATGAATCTGTGAATCAAATCTTAGATATTTGGTATCCTGATCAAGGACAAGCCCCTTATCCATTAGTCATTGTTTTCCATGGTGGTGCTTTTGCGGCTGGACATAAACGCTCTCATTATATTAAGAGTATGTGCAAACCAATATCGCAAGGTTATGCGATTGCGACAGTTGAATATCGTTTGTATCATGAAGCAAAATGGCCGGCTCAATTATACGATGGAAAAGCGGCAATTCGCTTTTTAAGAGCCAATGCCGAAAAATATCAATTAGACCCTAATAAATTTGCGGTATGGGGAAATTCAGCAGGAGGAAATGTAACACAATTAATCGCTGTAACAGGGGATAATCCAGACATGGATGATTTAAGTATAGGTGTTCAAGCATCAAGTAAAGTACAAGCAGCCATTGCCTGGTATACAACCAGTGAATTAATGAGTTGTGAACAATTTGGAACCGATATTGCTCAAAAACGAAATGAAACAGGAGCCGGTAAAGGTATGATGCCAAATGATGGAAAAGGGAACAATTCTATGTTTGCGGAATTATTAGGATTTAAACCATTGTTGTATCCAGAAAAGACAATGAAGGCCAGCCCTATTGCGTATGTAACCAAAGAGTGTCCGCCTATGCTTTTACAACACGGAACCAATGATTTGGTCATTGATTATCACCAATCGGTTTATATGAAAGATAAAATCGATGAAGTTTGTGGTCAGGGAAGAGCGCAATTGGATTTATTTGACAATGAACCACATGGCTCTCAAGTGATTAAAGCAGATGAGAACATTTATCGTTGCATTGACTGGCTGGATTCTATTTTCTTTGAGGGAAAGAATCCATATCGATGTGAATTAAAAGATATTAAGATTGTTGAATAATATACTATAGAAAGCTAATAATTGGCTTTCTTTTTTATTGACTTATAGTACGATAACGTACTATAATAAAAGTACGAAATCGAACTAAAAGGAGAAACATATGGGAAAAGTAACAGCCGGAAGAGATTATCTTGGAACTTTAGCGCCTGACTTTGCAGGTATTAATGATGATGTATTATTTGGACAAGTTTGGGCCAATGAAGAAGCATTGGCTCCTAAGTATCGTTCAATGATTACCATTGCTGCTTTAATGGGAGCAGGAATCTTTGATGAATCATTAACAGGACATTTAGAAACAGGTAAACAAAATGGTATTACGAAAAAAGAAATTGTTGCTTTAGTAACACAACTGGCTTTTTATACAGGTTGGCCCAAAGGATGGTCAGTATTTGCCAAAGTGGCTGAAATCTATAAAGAGGATGATACGGATGAAAATCATGCTGGCATGTTTGGATTAGGAAATCTATTAGAAGATGAACATTTTAATGGAAAAGTATATGTCAAAGAGATTTTAGATTTTAATTATCCAATGATTGCCGATAATGTCACATTTGAGCCTGGTTGTCGAAACAATTGGCATATTCATCAAGCAGGACAAATTTTATTTTGTACCAATGGGGCTGGCTGGTATCAAGAAGAAGGAAAAGAAGCGCAATGTTTACATGCAGGAGATGTAGTGAAAATTCCAGCCGGTGTAAAACATTGGCATGGGGCTTCTAAAAATAGTTGGTTTAGTCATATTGCCTTAGAAGACTGGTCAAAAGGACAACCAGAATGGTTAGAAAAAGTAAATGATGAAGCATATGATGCTTTGGAGGATTAGTTTATGTTAGAATTTCAATATTCATTAAGAACAGATGTGATTTTTGGAAAAGATTCTATTCAAAAATTACCAGATTTATTATCATCTTATGGAAAGAATGTATTACTTGTCTATGGTGGTAAAAGCATTAAAAGAAATGGGATTTACGATACCATTCAAACTTTATTAAAAGATTTTCATGTTGTGGAATTAAGTGGGATTCAACCCAATCCTAAAATTGAATCGGTTAATGCTGGTGTTCAGTTGGCAAAAGAAAATCAAGTGGATGTGATTTTAGCTGTTGGTGGAGGAAGTGTATTAGATGCTTCCAAAGCCATTGGAATTGGTTACTACTATGATGGAGATTGTTGGGATTTAATCAGTCAAAAAGCCGAAATTAAAGGTTGTTTACCACTTGTAGGTGTTTTGACAATGGCAGCCAGTGGGTCTGAAGTAGGAAATGGTGCTGTCATTTCTAATCCAGAAACAAATGAGAAACTAGGAATAGATTATGTGGATATGTATTATCGTCATGTCATTATGGATCCAAGTTATACAATGACACTTCCATCTTATCAGACGGCTTGTGGTTCGATTGATGTATTCTCTCATTTATTGGAACAATATATCACAAGTGAATATACAGAATTATCTAAAAATTTATGTGAAGCTGTGATGAAAACAGTGATTCAAAATGCTCCAGTTGTAGTCAATAATCCAAATGATTATGAGGCCAGAGCTCAAATGATGTGGTGTGCCTCTTTGGCAAACAATGGAATTTTATCTTTAGGATCACAATACAGTGGATGGCCATGTCATGCCATTGAACATGAATTAAGTGCTTATTTTGATATGACACATGGACAAGGATTAGCTGTTGTAACAGGACCATGGATGAAATATGTATTAAATGATACAACAGTTTTTCAGTTTGCTCGTTATGGAAAAAATGTATGGTCTATTCCAGGCAATGATGAGTATGAGATTGCCAAAGAAGCGATTAATAGAACAGAACAATTCTTTCAATCTTTAGGAATTGATACCAAATTAAAAGAAGAAATTCAGGAATCTCAATTAGAAGAAATTGCTCAAAATGCTGTGGTTCATGGATATTTAGATTATGCCTATGTTCCTTTGACAAAAGAAGATGTAAAGAATATCATTATTTCATGTAAGTAGGTGATAGTTTGAATTCGCAAAGAAAAAGGTTATATCGATTATATGATTCCATTAATCGTACCAGTAAAATCTATGAAGCTTGGTCTAGAAAACATGGACTTACTTATGTAGAAATGCAGTTGTTTTATTCTTTACTGGAGGACGACGAAAAAATTACACAGAAGGATTTATGTGATTATTTAGAGGCACCTAAAACAACAATTAATAGTATTGTGAAAAAATATTTAAATCAACAATATATTCAATTAGAAGTGAATCCTGTTAATAAAAAGGAAAAGTTTATTTCTTTAACTCAAGAAGGAAAACAATATGCCTCTTTTATACTTCCTTTATTTGAAATCGAAGAAAATTTAATGAAAAAAATATCCGATGACGAACTAAATCAAGTGGAACATATTCTTTCTTTCTATGCTGATGAATTGGAAAAGGAATTAAAAGAATGAAACATGTATGTGTCTTAGGAGCCAATGGACAGAGTGGAAAATACATTATTCAGGAATTAATAAATAAAAACCTAGAATTTATTGGTTTAGATTTATATGTAGAATCAAAAGTCTATCCCAATGGCAAAATGGTATCTTGTGATGTATTGAGTTCAGATTTAAAGAAGTATATAGAATCAGACCAAATTGTCGTTGTGGCTTTAGAAGGAGATATGCTTGCCTTTGCCAAACAAATTGTTTCTGTCTGTTTAGAAAAGAAAGTAAGTCGCATTATATGGATGACGGGTATGGGAATTCATCAAGAAATCAAAGGGCCACGCAAAATCATGTTAGATCGATATGTGAAGGCATATCCTGAATACATTGAAGCCGCTGATTTAGTAAGAGATTGTGGTCTTTGTTATACACTTCTTCGCTGTCCTAATATTTATAATGGAAATAATGAAACCTATTTTCTAACAACGGAAGATGAACAGCCTCGTTATAAAGATGTGGAAAGAAAAGCGATTGCCAAATGTATTTATGACATGATTGAACAAAATATTGGAATTAACCAAAGTTTAGGTATCACAAACTAGTCTAATGACTCGTTTTTTTGCTATAGTATGAAAAAGAGGATTATATTATGAAAAAGAGAAAATTAGGAAATTTAGAAGTAAGTCCAATTGGAATGGGATGCATGGGATTATCTCATGGATATGGACAAGTACCCAGTGCAGATTACAGTATAGAAGCCATTCGAAAAGCATATGAATTTGGATGTACATTTTTTGATACAGCCGAAGCCTATGGACCTAATTTATTACCAGAAAATAGAGGACATAATGAAAAGTTATTAGGAATAGCTTTAAAAGAAGTTCGAAGTCAAGTTGTGATTGCGACTAAGCTGCATTTAGATATCCCGGAAATTGAAAAAATCGGATTAGAGGCATCGATTCGCTCTCATTTACTAGTATCCCTTGAAAGATTGCAGACAAACTATGTGGACTTATATTATCTACATAGAGTTCATGTAAAAGTGCCTGTTGAAGATGTAGCGGTTGTGATGGGAAAACTAATAGAAGAAGGATTGATTAAGGGATGGGGATTATCCCAGGTTTCTAAAGAAACCATTCAAAAAGCGCATTCTATTACACCTGTCAGTGCTGTGCAGAATATTTATTCTATGGTAGAAAGAGGTGTGGAAGAAGATGTTATTCCATACTGTTTAGAAAATGATATTGGACTTGTTCCATTTAGTCCGATTGCCAGTGGATTTTTATCTGGGAAAGTAACGAGTCAAACGGATTTCTCACATAGTGATGATGTTCGTAAGTTTGTTCCACAATTATCAAAAGAGAATATTGATGGCAATAAACCTATCCTTGATTTATTAGAAAAATATGCAACAGAAAAGAAGGCTACAAAAGCGCAAATATCACTTGCCTGGATGTTACATAAATATCCAAATGTTGTTCCTATTCCGGGCTCAAAAAATCAAGAAAGAATATTGGAAAATTTAGGAGCCTGGAATGTTGAATTGAGCGATGCTGAATTTAAAGAATTAGATGAAGCACTAAATGCGATTGAAGTTCATGGATATCGTGGATATGAAGAAACAGATGGTCTTGGAAGAGGAATGAATAGCTGGAATCGTAAACGTAAATAATGTATTGAACTGGATTTATATTTCGAGAAGATCTGCATGAGTACCGGTAGAAATTAAAGTTAAGGATGATGTGATTTCTGATATTTCATAGATTAGAAGCCAATCTGGTTTTATATGGCACTCATGTTTTGAATTAAAAGTACCTTTAAGAATATGGTCCTTATATTTTTTATCAAGAGGATTACCTAAAAGAAGTTCATCAACAATTGATTGAAGAAGAGTTAGGTCATATCCTCTTTTCTTTATTCTTTTATAATCTTTTTTGAATTTTGTGGTGAGGATTAAGTCATACTTCATTATCTAAATCCTCCATTGCTTCTTCAAAGCTTGTATATCTTTTGGTATTAGGATTGTTTGTCAGTCTCTTTGCTTCTTCCATTGCTTCTAATACTTCTTTTTTGTAGTGAGGCATTTCAATTGGAAATGGAATGGCTTGCTTGAGTACACATTGTTTTAGAAAGATTGTTATGGCACTTGACATATCTAACCCTAGATTAGAAAATAGTTCGCTCGCTTGTTTTTTTAGATTTTCATCTAGACGTATTTGTGTAGGGACTGTAGACATATAATTTCCTCCTATGTATACATTGTATTATCAATGTACTTACGATGTCAATTAAAATGATTTTTTTACATTCATAAGTATTGAACTATAACTTTTTTAAGGTTATAGTTTTTTTATGAATGTAAAACAATTAAAAAGTGATATTCCTTGCGTATTTTTATGTTTAAAAGATGAAAATACACCAATTGTAGCGAAAATATTGGCATGTATTACGGTTGGATATGCTCTATCTCCCATTGATTTAATACCTGACTTTATTCCTATATTAGGTTATTTAGATGATTTGATTCTATTGCCATTTCTAGTTTATTTAACTATTCATTTTATTCCAGAAGATATATGGAATAAAAACTCAGAAAAATCAAAAGATTTATGGAAAGAGGGAAAACCAAAGAAGTGGGTTTATTCTTTACCAATTATTTTTATTTGGATTCTTTTATTATGGATTTTAATTAGAAAGGTGATTTTAAGATGAAAATTGTTGTTTTACAGGGAAGTCCTAATATTCATGGTTCGACTCATTTACTAGTAGAAGCATTCTCTAAAGGTGCACAAGAAAAAGGACATAGTATAAAAAGAATAGATGTATCTAAATTTAATATTCATCCCTGTACAGGCTGTATTGCTTGTGGATATGAAGGAGAATGTGTACAAAAAGATGATAATAGTTTAATCAAAAAAGAAATCATGTCATCGGACATGATTGTTCTAGCAACACCTTTATATTATTATGGAATGTCCAGTCAGTTAAAAATAGTCATTGATCGTTTCTGTTCATATAATTATTCTTTGACAGATAAACATTTAAAATCCGCTTTATTAACCGTTGCCTGGAATAGCGACGATTGGACATTTGATGCCTTAGTCGCTCACTATCAAACCTTAGTTCGTTATCTTAATCTTGATGATCAAGGGATGGCTTTAGGCTATGGTTGTGGAACCACTTCCATGACAAAAAACAGTCAGTTTATTCAACAGGCTTACAATCTTGGAAGAAGCCTTTAAATCTTTTTTCATCCTTTTTTAAATAGGAAATATAGTATTGCACGGTGGCTTCTTTGTCTAATATTGGAATATGAATGCGATTATTTGTTCTATTTACTAATGTTAAATTGGTTGAAAAATGAGGGAGAGTGGATGTATTGGCTAATACATTAAAAACATTCATATCCGTTTGGATTAAAAAATGAGCATTTGGCATTGAATCCAAACAGATTTGATTCCAAAATCCAATTCCATCCATGAGTAACATATATTCTCCATCTAATTGGTGAAGATATAATCCTTTTGATTTTGAATAAATACTATCTGGATGTAAGGATACAAATAAAGATTCTTTTACATAGGGAATACATACAACATCTTTATCTTTTATTTCATTACGAGTGATAATTAGATTACACTCGTATTTTTTTAATTTCTTTAATAAAACATCTGAATCGACAATTTTAGATTGAATGGGATTCTTTATTTCTTGCTGCAACCTCCATAAAGGAGCAGGGGCGCAGGATACAATTGTGATTTCCTTTTGACTTTGATCAAAGTCTTTTATTTTTTCTTCCATATCATAAATGGAATTCAATATGGATTTGGCATATTGCACGGTTAACTTTCCTGTTTCATTTAAGTTGGCTCTGTTTTTGGTCCGATCAAATAAATCAACACCCAATTCTTCTTCCAGCCTTTGCATAGAACGGGTAATGGATGGCTGGGAAATATGCAGACTTTCTGACGCTTTAGAAAGAGTTCCTTCTTGTTCTATTTTTATTAAATATTCTAATTGTTCTAATTCTATCATATACTTCTCACTATTCATTTAATGAATAGTCACTTTCTTTATTGATATTGTACACGAATAGTGAAAATAAATAAAATAAAATTAGAAAAGAGGTACGACATATGGAATATAAAACATTAAGTAATGGACTACAAATGCCGATGTTAGGATTTGGAGTTTACCAAGTATCAAACGAAGAAACAAAAGAAGTTGTGAAAAAAGCCATTGAATGTGGGTATCGATTATTTGATACAGCCCAATCTTATGGCAATGAAGAAGGAGTAGGACAGGCCATTGTAGAAAGTGGGATTGCCAGAGAAGAATTTTTTATCACAACTAAAATTTGGATTTCCAATTATGGGTATGAAAAATGTAAGGCATCTTTAGAAACATCTTTAAAGAAATTAAAAACAGATTATATTGATTTAGTACTCTTACACCAACCATTTAACGATTATTATGGAGCTTATCGAGCATTAGAAGATGCTTATAAAGAAGGCAAAGTAAAAGCTATTGGGGTATCCAATTTTATGCCCGATCGTTTAGTTGATTTATGTCAGTTTGTTGAAATCAAACCCATGATGAATCAAATTGAAACCAATGTTTTTCAACAACAAAAATTAAATCATGTTTATATGAATAAATATGGTGTGGCACATGAAGCGTGGGCTCCCTTTGGAGAAGGAAAGAATGGCATGTTTACAAATGAAACATTAGTAAATATTGGTAAGAAATATAATAAAAGTGCAGCCCAGGTTGCTTTACGTTATTTACTTCAAAGTGATGTCATTGTCATTCCAAAGTCTGTGCATACAGAAAGAATGCTTCAAAATATCAATGTGTTTGATTTTACATTAAGTGAAGAAGATAAAAAACAAATTGAAGAATTAGATACCAATACAAGTTTATTCTTCTCTCATTATGATCCAGCTGTTGTAGAAATGATTACAGGCTTAGTTCGCTAATGAAAAAAGTATTAGTTATTTCATCAAGCCCGAATAAAAATGGAAATTCCGCTCTTTTATGTCAACAATTTATTGAAGGGGCTAAAGAGAAGAATGAAATAGAATATATTAGTTTATCAAATAAAAAGATAAATTATTGCATGGCATGTCAATATTGTAAGATGCATGATGGAAAGTGTGTAATAGAGGATGATATGTCAGAAATATTTGAATCTATGAAAAAGTCGGATGTGATTGTATTGGCATCTCCTGTGTATTTCTATTCTATCACTGCACAAATGAAAACATTACTTGATCGTACCTATTGTGACTGGATGAAATTAAAAAATAAAGAATTGTATTTTCTTATGACATCTGCTGATGATACAGATACGGTTATGGATACAGCACTTTCCTGTTTTAGAGGATGGGAAAAATGTTTGGATCATCCAAGGGAAAAAGGTGTTATTTACGGAAAAGGAGCAGGCATGCCTGGTGATATCAAAACAAAAGATGCCTATAAAGAGGCCTATGAAATGGGAAAAGGAGTATAAATCATGGAAAATAAATGTTTAGAATTATCGAAAAAGTTTTGGAAAGCTACTTTAGAAAGGGATACAAAAGTTATGAGAGAGATTTGTCATAAAGATGTTACTTTTGTTCATATAGGAGTCAATGCCGATTTAGAAGAAGAATGTAAATGTTATGACGATAAAATCTTTAATCCTACCAATGTTACCATTCATAAACAAGAAGTGAAAGAATTTGGAAATACAACAATTGTATTAACCGATGTAGATTATGGACTTCTATTAAATGGACAAGAAACAACACATCACTTTATGACAACTGAAGTATTTGTGGATGAAAAAATCATTCAATTTACTTTTACCGCATTAGTTTATTAGGAGGATTTATGGCACAGTTATATACAACATTAAACAATGGCATTCAAATGCCAATGGTTGGAATTGGAACCTTTACCTTTACACCAGATGAAGCCCAGGCTTCTGTATGTTCAGCTTTAAAGGCTGGATATAGTCTTGTGGATACTGCCAATGCTTATATGAATGAAAAAGCAGTTGGAAGAGCGATAAAAGAATCGGGATTGGATCGAAAAGATGTCTTTTTAGAAACAAAATTGTGGCCTGCTTTCTATCAACAAGAAGATATTGTAGATAAAACTCTAGAAAGACTGCAAGTGGATTATATTGATTTATTATTGATTCATCAACCATCTGGAAACTATATGGCTGGTTATCAAAGAATGGTAGATGCTTACAAAGCAGGAAAGGTAAAAGCCATTGGTTTATCTAACTTTAATCAAGAACAAATCAAAGAAATTATAGATGCTTTTGATGTATTACCAACGGTTCTACAAACAGAAGTTCATCCTTATTACCAACAAGAGGAAATGAAGGCATTTTTAAATCAATATGGAATAAAGATGCAAGCCTGGTTTCCTTTAGGACATGGGGATAAAAACTTAATTAATGAAGAATTATTTACAACATTGGCAAAGAAGTACAATAAATCAAATAGCCAAATTATTTTACGCTGGCATGTACAGAATGGTACCATTGTGATTCCTGGTTCTCGAAACGAAGCTCATATTAAAGAAAACTTTGATATCTTTGATTTTGAATTAACACAAGATGAAATGGAACAAATTAAAGCTTTGAATAAGAATACTCCATATTATGTGACAGATCCTGAAAAAGTAAAATCGTATGCCTTATTTGCACCGGATTTAGATAGTCAAAAATAATTTTTGTTTCCAAGTTTTATAAAGAAAATAATTTTTGAAGAAATATTGAATTTATCTTTTTAAAAAGTAAATTTGATAT